>ENA-OROM01002657-OROM01002657.1-human-gut-metagenome-genome-assembly--contig:-NODE-2657-length-12524-cov-7.132248_pt1 | contig 12524 bp, 5 predicted proteins | sample MGYA00242129_ERZ509050 | MGnify/ENA primary metagenome ERZ509050 (study PRJEB26280, sample SAMEA2338701) | human gut metagenome | biome: human gut; feature: human-associated habitat; material: faeces...
GGCGAAAATGCCGGCCACCGCCACGCCGCCGATGCAGCCGAGCGTGGCGCAGAGCGTCTTGCGGCTGAAGCCGTTCAGGAACAGGAGCGAGGCCGCCGTCGTCAGCGCGACAAGCACAACTGTGACCACGACCGGCTGCGCGCCGCGCAGGATCATGGGTACCTGAATGAACCAGACGCACGCAAGCGTATACAAAAGCCCCAGCAGGGCCGTAAGGCCCTTTTTCCGGCCGATCAGCAGGAGCAGCGCCGCAAATATGGCAAGCAGGCCGAGCAGCACCGGGGCGCGGTTATAATTCGGAATGGATATGATATACGGCGCGCTCTCGTCGTCCAGATCGAGGCGGACGACGATCTTTGTGCCGATCTTCGCGTCGACGTTGGTATAGATGGTCAGATAGTTGATCGCTTCGAGCGTTTCGCCCTTCCACGGGCCGTTCAGGATCTCGACCTCGAGATGCTGCTGACCGATGCGGCGGCCCTCCGTCCAGTCCTGGGTCTCCGCGTTGTCGTCCAGAATGTCCGTGACGCGCGCAACGGCGAAAAACCGCTTGCGCGCGGCAGTCGCCTCGCGGTCAGGCTCCGTGTATTCCAGGACCAGCGCCCACGCGATGATCAGCACAAACAGCAGCGCGCTCACGCCGATCTCCAGCCAGCGCTTGCGCGTCAGCTTGCATTGTAAGTTTTTCATGGATTCTCCTTCAGGATGCGCAGTTTTTGAATGATGGGGGACTGCCCCGCCGGAAGACCCGGCGGGGCAGCTTTGTACTGTTGGGGAACTCAGCGCTCGAGATAGCGGTGGATGATCGCCGCGACCTGTGCGCGGGTCGCCTGTGCCTTCGGCACAAGGTTGCTGCCGGAGCCGTTGATCAGACCCTGGCCGACCGCCCAGTTCATCGCCTGAATGGCGTAGGCGGAGAGCTGCGCCGTGTCGGCAAAGCCGCCGAGATTTTCCTCGAGCGTCACAGCCGTCATGCCGCCGTAGACTGCGTAGCGGTACAGGATCGCCGCAAGCTGCTCACGGGTCACGGGGTCGTTCGGGCCAAAGAGGCCGGAACCGTAGCCGTTGACGATGCCGTTGGCTACGCACCAGCTCAGGGCGTCCGTGGCATAGGCGCTGACGCTGCCGGCATCCGGGAAGAGCTTGAGATCGGCGCGCGCGGAGCCGGAAACGGACGGGCTGCCCGCCATGCGGTAGAGGATGGTGACGATCATGGCGCGGGTCAGCGGTGCGTTGGGAGAGAAGCGATCGGCGCCCGTGCCGTCCATGATGCCCTTCTCGTAGACATAGCGGACATCGTTATAGAACCAGTCGCTGCCGGACACATCGGCAAACGGGAGCCCTACCGGGGCAGCGGGCCTGGCCGGGGTGACCGGGGTGCCGGGGGTGCCGGGGGTGACGGGCGGAGGCGGCAGGACAGTCTTCTGCCAACGTGCATAGAAGGTCTTGTCGCCGGTCTCCGTCGCCTCGATCTGCTTGACCTGCACGCCGCCGGTGTAGGCGGTGAACCAGCCGAGGAAGGTATAGCCGGGCTTGGTCACATTGGTCGGGAGAACGGTCACAGTGCCCTTGGTGTAGGTCGTCGGGTATTCACCGTTGATCGTGCCGCCATCGGTGACGTAGGTGATGCTCCACGTCTCGACCGGCGTCTCGCCTGCGGTGCAGACGACATCAGCGCGGTTGCGGATACGGATACGCGGATAGACGGGCGTGCCGTCCGAGAGGACGAAGGTATTGTCATAGGAGGCAAGGCCAACCGCCTCGACCTGATTGCCGACGATGGCGTTCTGGACTTCCTTGTCCTTCGTGATGTAGCCGTCGATGAAGACGCGTGCTTCGTTGCCGGCTGCATCCTTGACCATGATGGTCTGGATCTTGCCTTCGGCCTCTTCCACTCTGGTGATCGTGCCCTTGATCTTGACGAGGCTGCCGAGGACGGAGCCGTCGTTGATCTGCGCGGCGGTGACTTCCTTGGGAGCCGGAGCCGCTGCGTCGGCGATATTTTCGATCTTCGTCACAGCCAGCTGACGCTCGCCCTGATAGGAGGACGTCTTACCGGTGACACGAACCTTATCGCCGATCTTAAAGTTGCCTGCGACCGGGAAGGCGTTGATACCGGCGGTGTCGTCCTGCACATAGATGCAGTCGAAGAACGCGGTATCCTTGTCATAGCCGGAGGCGTTGGAGGTCACGATGCCCTCCACGGTGAACTTGACGCCCTCCTCTGGCTCTGCCTGCACAGCCGAGATCGAGCTGATCTCGGTCTGGTTGAGCATGGAGACGAGATTCTGGCAGATCTTGTAGTTGGAGTAGTTCTTCTCCGCACCGCTGTCGGAGACCTGGTACTGCACCTCGAAGTTCGACATGAAGGCTGCGCCGGAAACAATGATCATGCCCTTGCCTGCAAGCTGCTCGGACGCCATGACCATCAGGCGGTCATCGTTTTTTGCGAAGGTGTACTTCGGGGTAGCTGCGCCGCCGAGGCCGTCGCTGTCAACGTCCACAGAGTAGGTCGTTGCATGGCCGTAGACTGCCGGGCTGACCGTTGCGGGCAGCGTAGAGGTCGGGTTGCCGTCTGCGTCTACTGCGTAGATGGACGCGCCGCCGTAGTGGCTGAAGCGCTCGGTGTAGAGCTTGTCATACGGATGCTCTGCATCGAATTCCACGCCCTTCAGAAGCGGGTTCTCCATGTTGTAGGACGAGAAGTACAGTCTCCACTTGTCGACGCCGTCGGCTGCGGAGCGTTCATCGTCATACGTTGCGTCGTCAGAGATACGGAGGCTGGAGCCGAGTTTGGCCAGAACCTCGTTCTGCGTCGCGGCCATATGCTTGATGTCCGGGTTGTTCTGGATGATGGGGTAATTCTCGTAGTTGTCAGACCAACCGGCGAGGATCACCATACCGCCATTGTCGTTGAACGTCTTGATGGCGTTCAGTTCTTCTGTGGAATAGGTCTTCGGATCCTTCTGGGCCGCTTCCAGACGGCGGGACGGGGCCGTCAGGATGATGGCCTTGTACTTGGAGTTTTTGCAGGCCGCGATGAGCTCCTCGCTGGTCTTCAGCGTGACTGTACGCACGGAATAGGCCGCAGCCAGTTCGCCGAAGTTGCCCATGGAGTCCTTATAGTTGCCTGCAACGTATTCGTTGTAGTGCGAGGCGTCAATGCCGATGTAGACAAGCTTGCTTGCGTCAAGCACATCGAGCTTGACGTCCTTGGTGAACGTGTACTCCTTGCCGTCCTGCTCGATCACAGCCGTGATCTTAACAGTCATGATGCGGGCCTTGGTCGGGGTATACTTGAATTCCACATCCTGCGTGCTGCTTGCAGCCAGCGTGTAACCGGTGGTATCCGTGCCGATGGTTTCGCTGCCGATGGCATAGGTGATGGACTTGATGGTAGCGGGCTTTGCCTCACTGTTGAAGAACGTGGTGGTGATGGTCAGTTCTTCGTCGGTGACAGGGGTAGATGTGCCGCATTCAGCCTTGGAAATGCCAAGCTTGAGCGATTCGCCGACCCAGACGGGAGCGGTCACGGCCAGATCGCCGTCGCCCTCGGTGACGCGGACGAAGTAATAGGTGTACTCAGGCGCCAGTTCCACGCTGACGGAGCCCTTGGTGAGATCTGCGGCACTGTCCCAGGTATAGGCGACCTTGCCGGAGTTGACGACCAGCTCGACCTTGGCGATGGAATCGGTGCGGTCGGGATCGTTGAAGGAGATCTCGAAGTTCAGCTTCTCAGGAACGTCGATGATGGAGCCCATCATGTTGCCGTTGACCGTGTAGTCCAGCTCGAGGTTCTTGTCCTCGGTGGCGTACATACGGCGCGCTCTGAGCGCTTCGTAGATGCCGTCTTCGGTAAAGTCGTCGGTCAGGATGACGTCGCGGGCGTCGTTGGCGTTGCCCCACTTGCCCTTGTGGTTATCCTGGTTGTTGGTCGGGGCGACGTGCCAGCCCTTGTCGAGCGCCATGATGTACTGCTCGTAGCTGGGATAATAGCCGCCTGCGCCGATCTGGCCTTCGCCGTTGCCGACTTCGACCATGTACATACGGGTGTCAACAACAGCATCCCAGTAACCGAAGTCAATGAAGTTGCCGAACGTCGTGCCCGGATGGTTGAACTGGCTGATGGAATTGACGCCCTCTGTCTGCGACAGAAGCTTGTAGTAGGCCTGCAGGCCTGCATCCTTGGTCTTGTTGTTGAGCGGCGTGTTGTTGCGGGAGACGATGCCGGGGGTGTTGAAGGTGTTGATATGGCCGGGACCGCCGGACCACGTCATTTCAAAGCCCGCAATGGCGACCATGCTGCCTGCATTTTCCGTATTGAACGCAGCGACCGCGTCCTTATAGGACTTCCAGGTCTGCTGGCTGTATTCCGTTGCTTTGGTCATGTCGTAGAGCGCGCCCTCGGGGTTGGCTGCGCCGGACTTGTCAAAGTAGTTGGAATGGTCAGTGAATGCGACGAAGTCGACGTTCGCGCTTTTAGGCAGATTCTTGACATAATCCAGTGCGCTTTCCAGCGAGCCAGCGCCGTCGGAATACTGCGTGTGGGAGTGCAGCTGGCCGAAGTAGCGCTGGAAGGTCGCCTCGCCGATGGTGAAGGACCAGGTCTTGCTGGTTTCCTTTTCATCCGCACGCTTGACCGTCACAGTCACCGTGACCTTGCCGTCCGCCATATCGGCAGCCGGGGTGTAGGTGATCTTGCCGTTCGCGTAGACAGCATCGACCTTTTCACTGTTGACAGTCATCGTTACGCTGGCGTTCTCGCCAGCGTTTGAGATCTCCGCGGAGATCTCCGGCCGCTTTTCGGCTCCGGTCTGCGCGCCCTGCGCGGGCGTTACGTTGGAGATCACGGGCTCGTCGAGGATGTCGACGGTGCAGGACGCTCTGGCCTCGTTGCCCTTGATATCCTTGAACGCAAAGGTCAGGGTCATCGTGCTGCCGGCCTCAGCTGCTTTCGCGATATCCGAATCAAAGACCGTGATATGGACGCGGCCCTTGCCGGTGGTGAAGCCGTCCAGAACCTCCACGTCCGTGTTGCCCTGCAGCTCGCTGAGATAGCCGGGGATGTACGTTCCATCGGCCTTCTTGACACTGTACTCGATCCACGGATTGTCGATTTCATAGATTGTGTCGATCTCGAGTTCAAACTCGTAATCGCTGCCGACATAGGCCGGGAGCATGGTTTCGGGGAAGGTGATGGTGGGCTGCACGACGAGGCCGCCGTCCACATTCACGCCGTCCGCCACGGGATAGAAGAAGAAGGAGTAGATGGTGTAATCCGTGACCTTGCTCTTATCCATGCTGTAGGTCTTGAACGAATCGGAGTAGTACTCCAACCACTGGCTATACCTATTGTTGAACTTCGCCGTGCGGCTCTCCATCTCATAGCCGCCCACGCCGCCGGAGCATTCGCGGACGAGCCAGTCGGCGTCGTCAGTCGTAACGCCCTCTTCGGAGAAGTCCTTGCTGTAGAACGCGTTGTTGCCGGTGCCGTTGGAGCAGAGGTAGCCATAGGCTTCGCTCTTGAAGCGGAGGTATTCGCCGTTCTGCTCGACGGTGAACACAACAGCGCCGTTCGCCGGGGTGGCCTTGCCGTCCGCAACGGTGGCTGCCGCCTTTTCAATGGACTTCGAATCGTTCTCCGCCGCCAGGACTGCCTGTGCGTTCTGGTTGTAGATCACGAACTTGTCGCCGGGCTTGGGCAGATCGCCGGAGGGCTGGTCAGCAGATGCAGGGTCGACCCGGTAGAGCGTGAACTCGCACGGATACTGCTGACTTGCAACCGTGTTGTTCTTATAGGCTTTAAACTTGTTAAACCCACCGTATGTAGAATCCGTGCTGGTATTGCTGGCCAGCGTAACAGTATCATCACCGGCACCCATAAATTTGAAGGTCTGATTTTCTGCGCTGAACGACCACGCCCAGCTATAATTACCAGACTGAATGCCATTGCTGTTTCCACCGAAAGGTGCAATGGCCATGCCGTTTTTATCAGTCAGCGTAACAGACTGTCCGCTTACCTTCAGCGTCCAAACCGCGCCTTCCGTCTTCGTCACCTTGTCCTCCGCTACAGTCGGCTGTACAACCGTCAGCCACTTCCCGCTGAGTTCCAGCGGTGCGTAGCCGGTGGAAACAATCATGACATAAGAGCCGTCTGTCAACTGGTCAGCAGAAGTTAGCTTTCCAAGTTTGTCCTCTCCATCTTCTTTCCTGACCGTATAGGTGAACGTCGCTTCGTCGCTGTCGTCCATGCCGGCCTTCGTGGCCTTGACGGTGAAGGTGACGTCTTCATTCACGGTCGCCGTTGTGCCCTCGGTGAAGGTCGTGCCGTCCGTCGCATAGAGGATCGTCGCGCCCTCGGTCTCGCAGGAGAAGGTGACCTCCGTGCCCTTGGCTACCTCGCCCGCAGCCAGAGAAGCCGTCGGGGTCGCGACCTTCTGGGTCGGGGTGGGAGGAGGCACAAGGCCGCCGATGAAGTTCTTTTCCCGCGTCAGCTTGTAGAACGTCATGCCGAAGTCCTTCTCCGTCAGACGATCCGTGCTGGTGCAGTAGGCGCTGAACTCGGTGTACTTGGCATAGTACTCCATGTAGACCTTGCCATACTGGCCGGTCAAGCCATTGCCGGACATATAGTAGGACGCATTTTCTGCATTGCAGGTTTCAACGTCCCACTTTACCGCGCCGTCCCCGGTCAGGTTCAGGTTGAACTTGCCGTTGTTCGTGCCCATCGTGAGGGTGGTATCTGTGCCCTGCTTGAAAGAGTATGTACCGTCCTCGTTCTTCGTGACCGTCCAGACCAGCTTATCAAAGCTGTCCGCCGTCAGGGCATTCTCAGCAACCGTCGCCGCGGCGGGTTTGAGATAGTAGCTGCCCAGCATTTCGCCAGCGACAGCATAGCCGTTGCCAGCATTGTAGATCACGACCTGATCGCCGGTCGCAATCGTATCGGCCTTGACGTATTTGTTGACCCACTCAAAGACATCGACAGAGACGACCAGCTCCTTGCTGTCCTCCATGCCGTCCTTCGTGGCCTTGACGGTATACGTCTCGTTATGCGAAGCCGAGATCGGGCCGGTGTATGCCTGATACTCCGTGCCTGCGGTCTTGTAGTAGATCGTCGCGCCCTCGGTCTTGCACTCGAACTTGATCTCCGTGCCAACCTCGATCTCAGCGCCGTCCGCTACGTTCGCAGTCGGGGTTTCGACCTGCTGCTTGGCTGCGGTTTCAATCTTGTACAGCGAGATCGGCTGCTGATTCTGCGACTTGTAGTAACGGAATCTGGTGCCGTTCTTTGCTGCATTGTTGTATTGCAGTGTTGTTCCGTCGCTGGTAACGATCACCTTACCGCTGGTAAGTTCAATCGTATTGAGGGACTGTGTGGAACCACTGTTCAGCTTGTTGCTTCCGGACTTACCCGAAATATACTTTCCGCTTGCAGACTTGATGGCGTAGCCGCCAGTCATCGGCTCAACGGTAAACGCATATTTCGCATAATCACCGGTGATTTTGCTGTCGGTGATCGTAACATCGACCTTGTTCCCTTCAACGTCAAGCTTGTCAAGGGAACCGTCCATAATCAGTTTGTCACCCTCGGACACGATCAGGTATGTACCAGACCAGTCTGCAGGCGCTTTTGTGACCTTGGTGTAAGTCTGCGTCTGCGCTGTCTCCTCCGCCATGGCGACCGGCATGACCGAAAGGACCATGACGACGGCCAGCAGCAGCGCGAGACACCGCGTTGTGCGTTTTTTCATGCTTGCATTTCCTCCTGATTTCTGTTCAAATTCTGAATGTTCATGTTGTGCGCAGGCTCGTCCTGCGCGAAGCACCTCTTTTGAACCCTCCTTCTGCGGATTGATACAGAAACGAAAACGGCTGCCGGTCAAGGGGGCCGCAGTCGCAGAGTTCTGTATTTCATAGTATAGCAGTTCCACCCGTTAAAATCCAGTGCCTTTACGGAGATTTTACCGATTTTACGTAAATTTTACCGGGAATTTTTTGTGGATTTTGTCTATATAATCCCTGACCGGCAGACAAAGACCGCCCTGCAGTCCCCGCCGGACGGGCAGGAACGCTGTCCGGGAAGCCGGCTGATGCTGCGGATCCGGGCGCCGCGGCTGATAAAACCGCCCCGCCGGGGCATTCATACATAAGATATGAATTGTTCACAAATAATTTAAGTCTGTAGGTATTGACAACGCTGGCAGGCGGTGGTACACTGCGTTTAGCACTCAGGGATAAAGAGTGCTAAGGCGAAAGGAGGAATGAACCATGGAGCTTTCAGACCGGAAAAAGAAGATCCTGCGTGCGATCGTGGATCTTTACATCCGCACGGCGGAGCCGGTGGCGTCCAAGACCATTGCGCAGATGCCGGACATGGATTTTTCCTCCGCGACCATCCGCAACGAGATGGCAGAGCTGACGACGCTCGGATATCTGGAGCAGCCGCACACCTCCGCCGGACGCATCCCGTCGCCTGCCGGGTACCGGCTGTACGTCGACGAGCTGATGCAGGACTACCGCCTGTCGACCGATGAAACGAAGTCGATCAATCAGGCGATGGAGCTGAAAATGCAGGAGGTCGACAAGGTCGTCTCGCAGGTCGGCAAGCTCGTCTCGCAGATGACGAATCTGCCCGCCTACGCCATGGCGGCCCGCTCCGCCGGACTGACGGTGAAGCGGTTCGACCTGATCCTGGCGGACAGCGGCAGCTTTATTCTCGTCGTGATGCTGAGCGACAGCTCCGTCAAGAATAAGCTCATCCGGCTCCCGGTCGAGCTGACGGAGGCGGATCTGAAGCTTCTCGGCGCAGTGCTGAACGCAAGCGTCACGGAGCTGACCGCCGAACAGCTCAGCCCAGAGCTTCTGTCCCGCGTGACCAGAAGCGCCGGAAATGCGGCCAGCCTCGTGCCCGTCATCATGGATTTCGTCACGTCGCTTCTGCACCAGGAGCACAGCGAGGTCTACATGACCGGACAGGCCAAGCTTCTCGGCCAGCCGGAGTACCACGACATCGACAAGGCGCAGAAAATGCTCTCCGCACTTGACGAGGATGTGGTTTCCAATCTTCCCGCCGCGCTTTCCCCGGACAGCCGGACGCAGATCCTGGTCGGCCCGGAAAACGTGTCGAAGGAGCTGCGCGACACCAGCGTCGTCATGACGAAGTTCGACATCGGCGACGGGATGCAGGGCCTGATCGGCGTGGTCGGCCCGACCAGAATGGATTACGCGCAGATCACCGCCCGGCTGAGCTACTTCGCCGAGAACCTGAGTCGGATGTTCCAGAAAAACCAGACCCCGGCGATCGAAGGGCCGGAAAATAAGCACAATGACCCGGAGGCATAGATATGAGTAAGAAAACAAACAGCAATCCGGCTTCGGAGGAAAAGGCACAGGCCGCCTCCGCAGCCGAGCAGACAGAAGAAGCTGCGCAGCAGACCGAAGCCGAAGCCGCGAAGCAGTCCGAGGACAAAAAGCCCGAGGAAGCCAAGCAGCAGGAGGCAAGCGAGTTTGAAAAGGCGCAGCGGGCGCTGGCACAGGAGCATGACAGCTATCTGCGGCTGGCCGCCGAATACGACAACTACCGCAAGCGCAGCCAGAAGGAAAAGGAAAGCCTCTATACCGACATCCGTTCGGAGACGGTCGAGAAGTTCCTTCCCGTGTACGACAATCTCGAGCGGGCGCTGGCGCAGGAGACGCAGGATGCCGCGTTTAAAAAGGGCGTCGAGATGACGATGAACCAGCTCGTCTCCGTCATGGAAAAGCTGGGCGTCGTGAGCTTCGGCGCGGCAGGCGAGGTCTTTGACCCGCAGCTCCATAACGCGGTCATGCACGTCGAGGACGAAGCGCTTGGCGAAAACGTCATTGCAGAGGTCTTCCAGAAAGGCTTCAAGGTCGGCGAAAAGGTCGTCCGCTTCGCAATGGTAAAGGTCGCAAATTAAAAAGCACCCACGCCGGGGAACCGGCAGCATCTAAATTTGTAAATACAGGCATTCATATAGGAGGAAATTATTATGAGTAAGATTATTGGCATTGACCTTGGCACTACCAACAGCTGCGTCGCCGTTATGGAAGGCGGCGAACCCGTCGTCATCGCGAACGCCGAAGGCAACCGCACCACCCCGTCCGTCGTCGCGTTCTCCAAGACCGGTGAAAGAATGGTCGGTCAGGTCGCAAAGCGTCAGGCCGTTACCAACCACGAGCGCACCGTCGCTTCCATCAAGCGTCACATGGGCTCCGATTACAAGGTCGACATCGACGGCAAGAAGTACACCCCGCAGGAGATCTCCGCGATGATCCTGCAGAAGCTGAAGGCGGACGCCGAGGCATATCTGGGCGGCACCGTCACCGAGGCCGTTATCACCGTTCCCGCATACTTCAACGACGCACAGCGTCAGGCCACCAAGGACGCAGGCAAGATCGCGGGTCTTGACGTCAAGCGTATCATCAACGAGCCGACCGCAGCCGCTCTGGCCTACGGCGTCGACAAGGAAGCCGAGCAGAAGGTCATGGTCTATGACCTCGGCGGCGGCACGTTCGATGTCTCCATTCTGGACATCGGCGACGGCGTTATCGAAGTCCTTGCCACCAACGGCAACACCCACCTCGGCGGCGATGATTTCGACGAGTGCGTCATGAACTACCTCGTTTCCGAATTCAAGAAGGCAGAGGGCATCGATCTGTCCAACGACAAGGTCGCCATGCAGAGACTGAAGGAAGCCGCCGAAAAGGCCAAGATCGAGCTGTCCGGCGTGACCTCCACGAACATCAACCTGCCGTATATCACCGCTGACGCAACAGGCCCGAAGCATCTGGACGTCACGCTGACGCGTGCAAAGTTCAACGAGCTGACCGCTCATCTGGTCGAAGCGACCGCAGGCCCGGTCAAGCAGGCAATGTCCGATGCTGGTTTGACTGCCAACGATATTTCCAAGGTTCTGCTGGTCGGCGGCTCGACGCGTATTCCGGCCGTGCAGGATGAGGTCAAGAAGCTGACCGGCAAGGAAGGCTTCAAGGGTATCAACCCCGACGAGTGCGTGGCTGTCGGCGCAGCGATCCAGGGCGGCGTGCTTGGCGGCGACGTCAAGGGCCTGCTGCTGCTGGACGTCACTCCGCTGTCTCTCGGCATCGAGACGATGGGCGGCGTGTTCACCAAGCTGATCGACCGCAACACCACCATCCCGACCAAGAAGAGCCAAGTCTTCTCTACCGCCGCTGACAGCCAGACCTCCGTTGAGGTCCATGTCCTGCAGGGTGAGCGTGAGATGGCAGCCGACAACAAGACGCTCGGTGTGTTCCAACTGACCGGCATCGCTCCGGCGCCCAGAGGCGTTCCGCAGATCGAGGTCACGTTCGACATCGACGCCAACGGCATCGTGAACGTCTCCGCGAAGGATCTCGGCACCGGCGCCGAGCAGAAGATCACCATCACCGCTTCCTCCAACCTCTCGAAGGAGGATATCGACAAGGCTGTCCGCGAAGCGGAGCAGTATGCGGCGCAGGATAAGGCCCGCAAGGACGAGGTCGACACCCGCAACAACGCCGACCAGATCATCTACCAGTCCGAAAAGACCCTGAACGAGATGGGCGACAAGGTCACAGAGGCTGAGAAGGCCCCCGTCAAGGAAGCCATTGAAAAGCTGAAGACCGCCCAGAAGGGCACCGACCTCGCCGCCATCAAGGCTGCGACCGAGGAGGTCCAGAAGGCGTTCTACGCCGTGTCCGAGAAGCTCTATAAGAACGCGGCCCCGCAGGGCGAGCCGAATGCCAACCCGAACGCCGGTCAGGCCGGCCAGCAGGCGGGCGGCAATGACGACGGCGTCGTCGACGCGGACTACGAAGAGGTCAAGGACAACTAATTCGTGAAGCACAGCTTGACAGGGGCGGCGTGACCGCCCCTATCGGCTGTTACCCACCGAATCTGAGGTGAGATAGTATGGCAGATCAGAACAAACGAGATTATTACGAGGTGCTGGGCGTCGAGAAAAACGCGTCCGACGCCGAGATCAAAAAGGCCTACCGCAAGCTGGCCATGAAATACCACCCCGATCAGAACCCTGGCGACAAGACCGCCGAGGAAAAGTTCAAGGAGATCAACGAGGCGTATGAGGTCCTGTCCGACGCCGATAAAAAGGCCCGGTACGACCAGTACGGCTTCGCGGGCGTCGACCCGAATTTCAATCCGAACGCGGGCTTCGGCGGATTTGGAGGCGGCGGCTTCAGCGGCTTCGGGGATTTCAGCGATATCTTCGGCGATTTCTTCGGCGGCGGCGCGTCGTCGTCCGGCCGCAGAAGAGGCCCGGCGAAGGGCCAGAACGTCGTCAGTGAGATCGAGATCAGCTTTGAGGAAGCGGCCTTTGGCTGCGAGCGCGAGATCACCTTCTCCCGCATCGAAACGTGCAGCACCTGCCATGGAAGCGGCGCAAAGGAGGGCACGAGCCCCCAGACCTGTACGTACTGCCACGGCACCGGCACCGTGCGCACCCAGCAGAATTTCATGGGCATGACCATGCAGTCCAATCAGC
>ENA-OROM01002659-OROM01002659.1-human-gut-metagenome-genome-assembly--contig:-NODE-2659-length-12522-cov-3.384134_pt1 | contig 12522 bp, 9 predicted proteins | sample MGYA00242129_ERZ509050 | MGnify/ENA primary metagenome ERZ509050 (study PRJEB26280, sample SAMEA2338701) | human gut metagenome | biome: human gut; feature: human-associated habitat; material: faeces...
GCCTCCGAATCCACCGCCGCCGATTCCGCCATGACCGCCGGATCCAGATCTTGTACTTCTCGTTTCACTGATCATATCATATTTATGATTCATGTTATATGAAACCTTTGTACCGGTAAGCAGATTTTTTGAACCCATGTCATATACCTTTGAAGTCTTCTTCATCAGAAGATAATTAAGCAATATAGAAAATATTATTGCAAGGAGTATGTTGCTGATATGCTTCATTGGACGGCTTATCTGCTCTCCTACCAGCAGCATATTTATCTGCTTGAATGCCTCATTTGCGCACTCAAAATATTTCTCTTCGCTTGCATATTCATAGACATTGTCTGTTATCGTATACGCATTTGTCTTGGTTATGATCTTGTATGGTTCGCCATACGAATAGATGTATATCTGTCTATTACGCATATCAATGAAGAACATAACGCCATCGCGGGTGCCAAATTCTCTTTTATAGGCAGATTCCGCATGGTATGCTGTAGATTTGTACATAAGGTTCGATGTCACACACAATACATTGCAATAACGGGCAGTCTCCTTCATAGTCTCCGTCAATTGTGCCTCCTGACTTTCAGTCAGCACATCTGCATCATCTTTGATTACCACTTCATGCTGGTGACTGTACGAATCATCCTGATCCTTCTCAGATGCCTGAGCAGTCACTACACCATTACATCCCATAACCCCAAACAGCAGTATGATCATTACAGTGATCACCATTCTGGTAATTACCGCTCTACGCACGATGATCACCTCCCTTATACTCAAACTGTGGAAGTGGTCTTGTGGACATCCGGTTGTGGCTGATAACCAGATCTATGAGTGTCAGAATGGTTGCAGCACACACCAGAAGCACGCATCCATAATAATACTTGTCCATAACAGGTTTTATCAACACGACCGCTACAGACAGAATGGTGGCAAATGCAACAAATAATCCCATGACGCCACTTTTTCTTTTTACTCTTCTCACGTTTACTATGCCTTTTACTGCCCCATAAATGGCTACCAGACACGAGATGCACGCCACAACATAACTGGCCTTTCCCATAATATCCCAGTTAAAAAGAAATGGATTTATATCAAACTTCAGGCAGAATAATACTATTATGCACACTATCAGCTGTATAACTTCCAGAAAACAGGAAAACTTCACAAATGAAGTTATCTTATTTTTTATTTTTCTTTTTGTGTCTTTTTGTGGCTTTTTTGTTTGTAGCTTTTTCTTCTTGCCTCCACTTTTCTTTGCATTGAGTGTGTGCCTTGCGAAGAATCCCAGATCATTTTCATGTGTCTCTACATCTGCTATCTTCTCCATCTCATCGCAATATACCATGGTCACAAGCGCACCTATCGCAGATACAAATGCCAGTAGCACGCCAGGTCTCACCGTAAGAAATAAGTTCAGCAAAAAGTATAATGGGATCACTCCTATCAGGCATCCCAGCAGGAACTTGCCGATATCAAGCGGTATATCCGCAGCCACTTTGCCCGTGCTGCCATTTACCGCTGCATATGCAATACGCTTTCCGTTCTTGTATGACAAAAGCCATACCGGAAACAATCCGGTTTTTACTCCAGTGATCTTTATATCCATTGTTTCTGACAATGGCTCCTCAGGTTCACCGATAGCATCATATGTACATAGATGATGCTTTATCTTCCTCATCATCACATCATGCGCCATATCTCCTGTCACCTGCGCTATCTTATCCCTGTAAACCTTATAATCCACATCCGGCAGATCCGCATAGAATCCGCTCAGATATCCCATGGAAAATGGCTTCATATCCACCGAGTCAAATGGTGCCACCTTGCTGCTGAGATCATCTGGAAACAGCGATGATGCGTCCATGGTTATATTCTCGTAATGATTATCCGCAAAGCATCTTACATTATACGTATGACTGACTGTATCAACCCCTGAAGTATAGCTGTCCGTCGCCCTGACAGTGGTTTTACCTTTCTGGTCAACATCACACAGCCAATAAGGCATGTAGATTCCACGGAACTCCTGCACATTTCGTCTGTGTTTCAGCCTGTTCGGAGCGTATATCGCCCTCTTCATGACTGTGGCATATGATGCCTTGCACATGTCCTTCGTCACTGCAAACGGTATCACATAGTCCGGTCTTCTCTCACTTTTCAGCCGGCTGGAAAGCATAGTTGCTGCCCCGCAGTAACTGCAGAATCCCGTCGCTGATTCATCCGTACTGTATATCTCGCCACCGCACTGCGGACAAATGAATACAGTAAGCTCCATAAGCTTGCGTTCCTCGCTGTCCTCATCCTTGTCGACACTCTCCGGCTCGTATTCATTTCCACATGCTTTGCAGTACATCTTCTTTCTTGCTATATCATATACCAGATTGCTGCCACATCCGGCACATTGTATCATATGTATTTCCCCCTGTAATATAAATTGTGAAAGATTATTGACGAAATAACCTAACTCATTATACTACCTCTTTTTATAAAGAACCAGCTCCGGATTTGTACCTTCCGCCTCATATGTCGATATCAAAATGAAATCCATACTCGCTATAACTCCAAAGCACCTGTCTCCACCAAACTCACATTCCAGCTGATTTCCCAGATACGTCTTCTCGTCATCAAGGAATTTGACATTCATGCCATTTGGCAAACGATACTCAAGATTCACATATTTGCCAACAAGCGCATTGAGTCTTTCAAGGTGAGGCATCCCCTCTATCTGAAGGGCATTTATCTCATCTATAAGCTGCCTCTTAAATGCCTCAAACTGTCCGCCATCGCTGAGTGACTCATATCGTTTCCAGTAATCAAGTTTTGGCAATAGTTCTTTCATGTATGTTCTCGCCTGCTCCTCAGTGAAATTCTCCCCCACCATGTTCTTCACACATACATCGATCAGATCATCCATATTGCTGTAGGTATAGGTGCCGTCGGCGTAACACCATTTGCAGTAATCCTCGTTCAGCGCACCATTACTGTCCCGCCCCATAATGGCATCGTCCTCAAGTGGCATTCCACAGCACTGACATATCAGTTTCCTTGGTTCGCCAAGCAGAGTGTTTATCGATACATCAAATTCCTTTGAGAGCAGTTTCAACGTATCTGTATTCGGCACTGTATCGCCGTTTTCCCTGCGCGACACCGCCTGCCTTGTGACCATGACCTTCTCTGCCAGGTCATCCTGGGATAATCCCCGTTTGGTTCGAAGTTCTAATATAACGTCCTTTGTCTCCATTGTACTCACCTCCGTTATGGATATCATAACAGATTGCGGGGATTGGGGAAAGCAACGGGGTGTTGCTCTGTTCCTATACCGACTGCGTAAACCGGCATTTCGGGAAGCCCGAGCAGCCTATAAATTTGCCAAATTTCCCCGATCTTTCAACCAACTTTTTCCCGCATTCCGGGCATATCATAGACATCTTTGCAGGTGCAGACTTAATATCTCCACTTGAGTCCTGCGGCATTTTATTGCCGTTCTTCTTTAAATGATCGGAGGTCTTAGTGCCGTTTTTTTTCGCACCGTCAGATATGGCTTCGATCTCTTGGGGCTTATCACCAAATACATCCTCGACTTCTTTAGCTGTTAGTATCTCGGCTGCACACTCTCTCGCAACCCTCACCGGTCTGCATGTCCATACCGACTTATCGCCTATCATGTAAAATCTGAATTTTGCCCTTGTCGCTGCAACATTGACGATATTATTGTTCACCCAGTTGACTGCTCCCATAGATTTGCTGTCGCATCCGAGTAGGAATATAACCTCATCCGTTCCCTGGCCCTGGAAAGTGTGCACAGTTCCAATGTTATTGGCATTAAGCCATTTTCTGACTCTTGGCTCTTTTCCATATAACTCCGATTTCTTTATCATCTCCAGCATTCCCTCTTTCACCGATGTAAATGGTGTGATGATAAACAACCTAGGGATATCACCGGAATCCCGTTCAAATTTTCTCTCCAGAAGTTTCAGCACAAGCTCGCCCTGCGCCTTGACAAAGTGATCCTTCTTGCCCGAATTCTCAGCACCTGCTACATCTATCCAACAGCTCTTGTCCAGGATAAATGTTCTTGCCCTGTCCTCCTTAGGAGCTGCCGTCTGCTGCTTCATAGTTCCATCATATGAAAGCACATTTGAGATTGTGTACATCGGGTCAATGCAGCGCCTATGGACTACCAGTGGGCAGCCTACCCACTCTTTCTCCTCATCCTTTCCAAGATAAGTTCCATACGGATTTATATAGTCAGCAAAAGCCTGCACAGAGATTTTCTTATCCTTGTAACCTGCCAATATCTCTGCGGTAAGCAACTGTTTTATCATGTCAGTCTCTGCGGTAACCACAGGCTCGATCTGCTTTGGATCCCCGACTATGATCGCCTTTCGACACCTAAACATCGCACCAACTGCCATCTGTGGCTGTGCCTGTCCCGCCTCATCGACGATAAGAGTTCCAAGCACTCCGCTTTTCTTCACATCGCCCAGAAATGTCTGCGCAGAAGCAAATGTTGTGGATATTACAGGGGTGAGCAGGAAAATGCTCTGAAGCATGTACGGCATGGCTTCTTCTCTGTCTGCAAGCTTCATCCTCTCACCACAATCATCAAACACATTCCACGCTATCATCAGGTTGATGATATTATGCCGCATACATTTTGAAGAAATGACGAATTCCTTGTGCAGCTTACATGCATACAGGAATAACTTTTCACGCTCTCTATTGTACTGGGCGGTAAACCATGGATTGGTTATCTGTGCTTTTGTTGACAGCCTGTCGTCCTCGGATACATAACGTTCCATAAATACAGCGTCCACCGGGGTCATCTTCATCTGCCCATGCGAGTATTTTGAAATACACCGCTGGTATTCCTGAAGATTCTGCAGGCCTGATATCCTGTTGTTCAAAGAAGTTATCTCTCCATTAAGTTTTGATATTGTCGCTTTCTTCTCCTGAATGAATATATCTCTTGCGGATGTATCCTTACGCCTTGCGAACAATCCCTTCGGTCTGCTTTCCTCAAGCTCGATCAGCTCTTTTTGTTCAGCAAATAACTGACGCTCGAGCATCTGCCGCTTTCTTTCCACATCACTTATTTCACATGACAAATCCTCTGGTGCATTTTCCTGCAGCTCCATAGGAACCGAACCTGCCAGAGCACAGATCTGCCCTAATGCTTTTCGTAATTTTTCAACAAATTTATACTGAGATAAAAACTTTTTTCTTACCTCTAGATATTTTGCCTTATGTTGCTCTCTGACACCATTTGATCTATAGTCCTCCACAAATGGCTTCAGGACCGAATTGCAATACTTACGGATATTTGCTTTTCTGCCAAACGGAGCGGATATCAATCCCCAGCAGTCAGCTCCGCCTAAAAGTTTATCCGCATAACGCGTAAAATAAATGTCCTTCTCTTCTCGGCTCTTACCATATCTGGTTATAGTCTCCACATCACCTGACTTGTTGATATCAAACAAATCATGAACCTCATCCAGACCGCAGCGGATCTCCTCTTCGTCATCCCCAGACGACTCCAGACTGTCAAGTATATCCCTCGCCTTCGGAAGGTCTATCGTGATATTTTCCACCGCCGCATTGTTACATGACGCGACCAGCATACTATAGTTGTTGATCTCATCAACATTTATCGAATAATAATGAGGCGCATACTGGTAATAAGCATTTGCATTTATCTCTAGCGGTCCATGAGAAAATGAATGCATTTCGAATATAGAGTCTGGATCTTCTGCGTTCTCAGCGAGAAGTCTGGCACGCTCAACGATATTGCTTGCCACGATCTCCTTGAGCAATGTAGTCTTTCCCGTTCCGGGAGGTCCGTTTACAGAAAAAACTGGAGCATCCCCGTCCTGTCTGATCGCTATATTGACCGCAACCTGCTGCATCAACGCCGGCATATATTTGGCCGGCCATTTACCCCTTGGCGAATTTGTGACATTGAGGACTTTATCAAATAACCGCTTCATCTCACTTTTTCCCGCATCCGGCGAGATGATTGTTCTCGATAAATCGTCTGTGCCTTTCGACTTTTCGTACCCTGCCAGAATGTACTCGATCACTTTCTTCTCATATTCATTCCCATCGCCAAAGTTCCCGTTCTGAACCAGCTCTGACAACTGAATAATGTCATTCAAAAAGAAGCTTTTACCCAGATTCGCATAGTCAAATGCGTCTTCGTCCGCATCTCTGGCCTGTTCGCTCGCATACCTGTTGTATTCGGCAATTCCCATCGATTCCTGAGGATCATCTAAGAACCTGTGTTTCACATACTCGTTAAAAATCTTTTCATATATGGTTGAAATGAACTCATCAACATTCTGGTCCTGCAGTTCCTCATCGATCTCTCCAACAAGTTCTTCATACTCGTTAGTATCGAGAGAAAAGTCATGACTATTATGTGCTCTTGACTCATCCCACTTGGCAACTGCCCACAGTATCGATGACAGCTGGAAACTGTTCTTAAGATACACACCTTTCGTATCTGTCTTGAATGAGCACCATGCGATCGCGCTCTTTTTCGGATAAGCTATCTCAGGATTATCGGATTTATCCTCTATAAACTTCTCAAGATAACCAACTACTGTGTTCCGCTCTACCTTCCCCAGGCAAAAATGGATCTCATCACCAACCGAAGGGAACTTCGCATAGCCGTCCCTGTCATTTTCCAGGATCATTTCCAGATCAATATCAGGAGATGACAAAACTGGCAAATCAAAGAAGACCTCGATCTTCTCTGCCTTAACCTCTTTGCCTTTCTTGATATTTTTTATTAGCTTCTTGTTCTCTGTACTTTCCTGTGGAATGTCGGTCTGTCCTAAGAATTCTGTGATTTTCCAGTAGTTTAGGATTTCCAGGACTGCGTTCTTTCGTTTGTCTTCCATTCGGTGTGCTCCTTGTGGTGTAACCCCTAATCTTCTTTCTTGAAATATCTTCCGATCTTTCTTATAACCTCACTTTTGAATCTGTTTTTACATTTGCTTACCCTTTATCTTATCCACCAGTGTCACGTCCGCCGGCAGCCAATCGACTGAATCAAGTTCCTCTATAGTGAGCCATTTCGCATCTTCGTGTTCTTTTAATTCTAAATGATCTGCTGCCAGCTCACACAAGAAACAATCCATCGACAAATGAAAAGCTGGATAATCATATTCGATAGTATCAAGCAATTCTCCAACATTTATCCTTGCATCCAGTTCCTCGTTTATCTCCCTGACCAGAGCGTCCTGTGGAGTTTCACCAGCTTCTATTTTTCCTCCAGGGAATTCCCATCCCCCTTTAAGTTCTCCGTATCCTCTCTGGGTTGCAAATATCTGCTTTTGGTTGTTTTTTTCTCTTACAATTACTGCAGCAACTACTCTTATTGTCTTCATAACATCCTCCAATTAAGAATTTACAATGTACTCGTAAATATCTTCACGCACTGGAACATCAAGTATCCATTCAATTTCCACTGCTGTTTTCTCTGTGTTCGTCATTTTGAATTCTTTAGTTTTTCCACTTGCTGTCATATGTCCAAGATAATAAAACTCCTTAGAAATCTTATCATCTTTATTCTTTCTTACAAAAAGCTCTACATGAATTCCTTTTTCCTTCGCTTTAAGGAAATTCTGTACATCCTCTGACTGCAAACTTCTGCCAGACTTCGAAATAGCTATCAATCGATCCCTGAAACCCGGAATAAAATGATCTTCATATTTCGTGGTGTCACTAATATCCTCTGCCTTATCATAATTGATGAACACAGGAAATGTCTTCGTCTTTCTGTCATATTTATATCCACCAATATTTAACGGAACTTCATTCTGCTCCCAATTGAGAAGACGACATACATCCTCATAAGTGTATTTCTGGTACAAAACAAAGTCCGTCTGATCATATGTATTACTATAATCACGCTCGTATCTGCTAATACCAAATTCAACAAGTTCTTGAATGATATCATAAAATTCGCCATTTGACAGCATTTGTAAAAATGACTTTGTTGGGCAATAATCGTTTTCTTTTTTCTCAATAAACACGCACTTCGCGTAAGTTTTCTTGCTCGCTCCAGCTGGGAATTCATTAGTCATAACATTTACAATGTTTTCCTTCTGCTCCTGACTGACATCTCTTCCATATTTCTTCATATCCTCTGAAAGGCCAGCAAACAAACCCAATTTAGCTAGGCCCCGGGCATATGTAAGTATTCTTTTCAACATCTGAAGTTCTTGAATTCTTTTTCCATTTGCCAATTTCTTAGAAACAAATTCGATTATTTTTTCTTCATCCTCTGGCAAGCGAGTCTTGTATTCTTTCTCATATTTCACTAAAAACTTATAATACGATCCGAGACTGTTGTTATCAAAGATTCGAATAACATCCATCTCGCCGTATTCATCAAAATCCCTCAATCTGGGAATACGTCCAAGTTTATTCTTGAGGTTCGTATAATTCTCTTTGATAAGCCTTATATCACTAAAGTTTGCGTTATCAACCGACGCAAAAATTCTCTTTCTGCTAACCTCATCAAAATGAACCGTAGATGCACCAGGAATCATCCGTTCACCTTCCATGACATATCTACGGATATTATCTTTGTTATATGTTCTATCTCCTGATAAGGCAATCGGTATCATGAAATTGTTGTTATAGTTTCCAATAAAATCAAGGATTACAACGTATTCTTTCCCCTCTGCTTTTCGAAGGCCTCTTCCCAATTGCTGTATAAAAACAATTGGTGACTGAGTCGGTCTCAACATGATGACCTGATTTACCTCGACAATATCAACACCTTCATTTAAGACATCCACAGAGAAAATATAATCTATAGGAGTCTTATCTGCCGCTGTGTCACTCTCATCCATGGCAAGTCTCTCAAACGCATCCTGCCTAACCATCTCTGAGTCCTCACCACTAAGTGCAACTGTCCTATATCCAAATTCGTTGAACTTCTTTGATAGTTCTTTACACTCCCGGTTACGGCTGCAAAATACCAATCCCTTTACACGTTCTCCGCTGTAACCATAGTAGTTCGACTGCTCTATAACAAGCTTTACACGCTCGTCACATACCAATTTATTAAAATCTTCTTCTGATAGATTCTTTGACTTGGTATCCTGTACAACGGATAAATCAGTAATTCCAAAATAGTGAAATGGGCACAGCAAGTCCTCTTCCATTGCCTGCTGCAGACGAATCTCATAGGCTATCTGATGATTAAATATCTCATAAATATTTTCCCCAGAATCATTGTCATTCCTCTTGTCAGGCGTAGCTGTCATGCCAAGGAATAGACGTGGAGTAAAATAATTCATAACCTTCTGATATGTATTTGCCGAGCTATGGTGGGCCTCGTCCAGAATAATACAATCAAACTCGGCTGGATCATACATTTGCAAATGCTCATCCCTATTTAACGTCTCCACAGTGGCAAATATATAATCTCTATCGTATTCATGATAGCCAGCACCTACCAACCCTACAGAAATCGTACTGCCGAAAACTCTCTGATACGATTTCTTTGCCTGTACAGCAAGTGACGCTCGATGGACAAGAAATAACACTCTCTTAAATCCAAGTTCACGCATTGCAAATGCCGACGCATAAGTCTTTCCCGTACCAGTGGCACTTATAAGAAGTGCTCTCTTCTCATCATTCTCCAATATAACTTTAAGGTTAGCAATAAATCCCACCTGCATGCTGTTTGGTTTTAATTTATATCTCTCCAATGAGGTAATATTTCCCTCTGAAGCGATTTTCCTTTGAGCTTTGATTATATCGTATCTCTGCTTATATTCCTCATAAAACACATCATAGTCCAGAGCATATTCTGAGTTCCATAACTCGTCAAATTCTCTTAAAATATCCTCTGTCATCTCTCCCTGTGCCGTAGAGACAAGCTTCGTATTCCATTCTCTATTGGTCGTGAGTGCAGCACTAGTAATATTCGAGCTGCCAATTATGATTCTGTATATTTCTTCCTCTCTGAATATATATCCCTTTGTATGAAAGCCATTGTTAGCAGATCTTGTGTCATACATTCTAATCTTTATATTCTTCAGAGAATGCAATTTCTCCAAAGCCAAAGGCTCACTAAAATCCAAATAGTTTGAGGTCAATATCTCCCCTGGAACCCCTTTTCCCTCAAGCTCTTTCAACGTCTGAAGAAGCGGTGTTACACCGCCCAAAGTAATAAATGCCACACTTATCTGAAACTTATCACATTTTAGAAGTTCACTCTCTATGACTGAAATAACTTTCTTACCTTCCCTGTGATTATTTGAAACAAAGCCCGGCTTATATGATATCTCAGATGCAATATTACCATCGATATATGCAGTTTCCAATCCGTCGCGTACTAACTGCGTTTTATCCTGAATCATAGTTGTCCTCCATTTCAAATAGTATGATTTATTTTATCATAAAAGATGGGGAATGGGGAGATTTGAAAAAATTATGGTGGGATTGTAAAAGGAATTTTTGATTAACTTACATTGTTTAGCTTTTTATTGTTATAACATTTTCCACATGATATACTCTTTTTTAACAAAAGCTTATCGTTATAAGCACTCAGCATTTTAACCTCTGCAGCAAATGCAGAAACATCAATTATAAACAGAAATTGAGGTAAACACTATGGCATTTAGCAAAACAATCCAAATGTATATATTTGATGGCAATCCGAATGGACGTATCATGTGTGAACTTTCCAATTGGAATGGCCGTATATATAAAATTTCTCGAAATGAGCTTTCAGAATTTGCAAAACGAAATGATTCGGAAAACACTGGCGTATACTTCTTATTCGGTAAAGATGAAAGCAATTTTGACACGGTCTATGTAGGCGAAGCCGAAAAAATGTTCACACGACTCAAACAGCATCTCAAAGAAGATTACTGGAACGACTGTATCGCAGTAATAAGTAAAGATAACCTACTAAATAAAGCACATGTAAAGTACCTTGAAAATAAATTTTACAATATCGCCCAGGATACCGGGCGTGCCAACGTGTTAAACAGTACAATTCCTACATGTTCATCTATTTCAGAATACGACGAAGCTATGCTTTCAGAATTTATTAGTAATACAAAATTACTTGTAAACACTTTGGGATATAAAACTTTTGATTCCATCGAAGATTCCTCAATCAAAGCTGGACCTAAACAGTTACTCTTTTATATTAAGGGAGCAAGAGGTGCAAGCTCCAAAGGTGTTATTGTTCCCGATGGTTTTGCAGTTTTTAAAGATTCCCAAATTGCTTCCAGCACCGTGCCCAGTATGTCTGCACATCTAATCAAATTACGTACTTCTCTTATTGAAAAAGGAATCATTGATTCAAACTTCTGCTTTACAAAAGACTATATCTTTACCAGCCCTTCATTGGCAGCTGCTATTGTTATGGGGAAAAATGCAAATGGAAGAACAGAGTGGAAAACGGAAGACCATAAATCAATCAAAGATATTGAAGAAAAACTTTGAAAACTAAAATCTTACTGACTTTCAGTTAGAAAAGAGACCGTTTCAAGGTAAACGCTCCATAGCCGGTACCTATCCATCTTACCCGAATTTTTTTATAATTACCTCAACTAGTTGGAAAATAAGAGCGAAAAATCCAAATATTCGGGAGGTAGATTATGGCAACACGACTTGCTATTCGGGAAAAGCAGTTAGAGACCTGGACTGCGATTATTCAGGAATGCGCTGATTATCAGAATAACCTTGATTCATGCAGCAATTCAAGAATAAGGATAAACCGCGGCAGCATACACATAGAAATCGATGGCGGTGCTGCCCCCGCAGTGATCCGCTCCATCATGGAGGTCCTTGTAGATGCTGAATGATGCAGTTGGTTTTTCTGAAATATACATAGTATGTGGCAGAACAGATCTGAGGTATGGTATAGACAGCCTTGCCAGACTTCTCAGATTCCTTGGCATAGAGAACCCTGCAACAGCGGGTACGCTTTATCTATTCTGTGGAAGAAGATCTGACAGGATCAAGGGTCTTGTATGGGAAGGTGATGGATTTCTAATCCTGTACAAGGAACTTGCAAATGGTTCATTTCAGTGGCCGCGCAATGCAAGCGAAGTTAAAAGTCTAACACCAGGATATCCTAGTAGTTGAATAGTCTTTCTCATACTATTCACTTGTAAGTATACATCAATTGCTTCTTGTTTTTGTTCAAGAGTGTACATAGTGGGACGCCTCCCTTTGGTACAGGATTTTGTCCGCACCCTCATCCGTATAAACATAGATAAAGTCACGCCCAAGAGTAAGACTTATAATGGGATGACTTATTCAATTAACCAGGAAAAATATCTCAGGAAATTTCTGGATGACGGAGAGATCCCGATAGATAATAATGCCGCAGAACAAAGTATCAGAAGTTTCTGTATCGGTAAAAAGAACCGGATCATGTGTGACACAATAAATGTAGCCAGGTCCAGTGACATAATATACAGCCTGGTAGAAACAGCAAAAGCAAGCAAGCTCAGACTGTATGAATACTTTAATTATCTTCTTACAGAA
>ENA-OROM01002680-OROM01002680.1-human-gut-metagenome-genome-assembly--contig:-NODE-2680-length-12427-cov-3.238765_pt1 | contig 12427 bp, 5 predicted proteins | sample MGYA00242129_ERZ509050 | MGnify/ENA primary metagenome ERZ509050 (study PRJEB26280, sample SAMEA2338701) | human gut metagenome | biome: human gut; feature: human-associated habitat; material: faeces...
GTGGAAGGACTGCGTTATGCGAACCGGAAAGGACTTCCGGTTATTATCATGGAGCCGCTTCGTGGCGGACGTCTGGTGAACCTTCTCCCGGAATCTGCGAAAGAGTTATTCCGCAGGGATGAAAAACATCGCACTCCGGCAGAACTTGCGTTGAAATGGCTTTACGACCAGCCGGAAGTGACCTGTGTGCTCTCCGGCATGAATTCCATGGAGATGGTGGAACAGAATGTAAAAACTGCCAGCGAGTCACTGGTGGGATGTCTCACACCATCCGACCGGGAGCTGATCGAAAAGGTAAAAGATGAGATTAAGAAAAATGTAAAAGTGGGATGTACAGGATGTGGTTACTGCATGCCATGCCCAAAAGGAGTGGATATTCCGGGTACATTCCGCTGTTATAATGCGATGTATTCCGAAGGAAAAAAATCGGGAAGAAGAGATTACCTGCAGTGTACTGCATTTCGAAAAGATACGAGCAGTGCATCCCAGTGTATTTCCTGTGGAAAGTGTGAGACGCATTGCCCGCAGCATATTGAAATCCGCAAGGAGCTGAAAAATGCTGCAGCAGAACTTGAGGATGTGAAGTATAAAGTTATGAAAACAGGAATCCAGCTACTGAAATTGTGGTAAAAACATAGTTAGATCTGTCTTGGCTTGCGCACCGGTTTTGCAACGGTGACAGCAGCCCAGTTGGTTGTGTATACAACGGAGTACATAAATACGGCAAGTACCATACCGGTGACAACGTCGAAAACGGAGTGCTGTTTCAAAAACATTGTGGATAAGATAATGAGTACCATCAAAACAGCGGAACCATAGCGTACAGCTTTGTTCTTTTTGAAATTGTCACTGTGCCATACGGCAATATTCACGGCGATGGAGTTAAAGACATGTACGCTTGGAAACAGGTTTGTCGGTGTATCCGTTGCATACAGCCATTTTACCATCTGGATAAAAATATTATTATGTTCAAAATAAGCTGGTCTCAGATAGTGACCATTCGGATAGATCGTTGAGATCACAAGGAAAACGGTCATTCCGGTAAAAAGCATTGCACAGAGTTTAAAATATTCATCTTTATTTTTAAAATAAAAATATCCGACTGCCCACGCGACATATCCAAACCATAAAAGATAAGGAACAATAAAGTATTCACAAAATGGGATCCTGTCATCCAATGCAGTATGTATCACATGAAAATGTGTTGTGACAGTCCGCTCTAAATGATGAAACCACGGAAAATAAATGCAAAAATAAAGAAGCAGAAATGCATGTTTGTTTTTTTCTATAAAAGCATTGAGTCTGCTTTTCATATCTGTCTTCAAAATATCACCTTCCTAACAGATTTTTATATAAAAATAAATTCTTTTTCCTTACATTGTGCGATTATAACATAGTGATTTTTAGGAAACAATTCCCTTTCTCTTTTTTTAAGAAAGATTATTGAATATTTAAAGATTTCTTAAGGTAAATGTCTGGTTTTTGTGCAACCTTACAAACAATTTCAGAAGAAAAATTTTACCATCATTGTTACGAATTAAAACAAATTCATTACGCAAATATTACGATTGCCGCAAATTGTTGACAAAGCCCTTTTTCTACCTATAATAGAGTATGGTTTTGCTGAAAATAGGCGCATATTGATACGTCTTTTTGAATAAGCTACAAAAGAGTGAGAGGAAAAATTATGAAAAAAGAAAAAAAGAATCTGACGCAGAACAATGCAGCAGGAAAATCCGCAGACAAAAAGAGGATTTTTGTCATCGCAGGTGTTGTGGTGGCGTGTCTGGCAGTTATTTATGTCGGATTTGGAATCTTTTTCCAGAGCCATTTCTGCTTTGGTACGACCATCGATGGAATAAAAGCCGGTGGTAAGTCGGTAGAAAAGATGGAGCAGCTCATCACAGAGGAGATTGACAGCTATGTGCTGAATCTCGTGGAACGTGAGGAGGGACAGGAAAGCATTGCAGGAGATTCCATTCACATTGCACCGGTGTTTAATGGCGAAGTGGAAGAATTATTGAATGGACAGAATGGTTTCGCATGGGTGGTTACACTGTTTAAACATGAGAATCTGGAACTGGCTAAGGTTGTGACATTTGATGAGGATGCATTGGACAGCGAGCTTCAGGCGTTAAACTGTATGCAGGCTGGTGCACAGCGTGAACCCGTGGATGCAACGGTTTCAGCGTACACAGCAGATGGATATTCTTTAGTTCCGGCAGATTATGGTACGACCATTGATAAAAGTGCATTCAAAAAAGCGGTGGAGGATTCCATTTTAGTTCTCGCAGATGAACTTGATCTGGATGAGGCAGACTGTTATGTGAAGCCGAAGGTTGAAGACGATAATGAAAAACTGTTGGCAGTCATTGATGAGATGAACAGCTATGTGGGAACTACGATCACTTATGATTTTGACGTTGCAAAAGAAGTGCTGGATGGGGAGCGTATTTCCGAGTGGCTTTCCGTGGACGATGATTTAAATCTTGTGGTGGACGAGGAAGGTGTTCTTTCCTTTGTAAAGGAGCTTGCAAGTAAATATAATACCTGTTATAAACCGAAAGAGTTGAAAACATCTTATGGTTCCACTGTGACGATTTCCAATGGACCTTATGGATGGAAAATCAACAATTCCGAGGAAGTGGCACAGATTTTAGATGATCTGAAAGCCGGAAAAAAAGTGGAACGTGAACCGGTTTATTCCCAGACTGCGAACAGCCATGGTGAAAATGATTACGGTAATTCCTATGTGGAGATCAATCTCACTTCACAGCATTTGTTTGTATATAAAGATGGGGTGCTGGTGACCGAGTCTGACTTTGTATCCGGAAACGTGGCAAAAGGGCATACAACACCGGGTGGAGCATTTATGGTTACCTATAAAACCATGAATGCCGTACTGCGCGGACCTGATTATGAGACGCCGGTTACATACTGGATGCCATTTAACGGAGATATCGGAATGCATGATCTGACATCCAGAAAAGCATTTGGTGGAGACATTTATAAGACAAGAGGTTCCCATGGATGTATCAATCTTCCATATGCGGCAGCAAAGAAGATATATGAGACGATCGACAAGGGTTACTGCGTATTGGTTTATAATCTTCCGGGAACGGAAAGTGACAGTGTGAAACAGAAAGAGGCAGCTGCGGTTGTCAATACGATCAACAGTATCGGAACTGTTACATTAGAAAGCGAACCTGTTATCGTGGCAGCAAGAACAGCATACGATGCGTTATCGGATACAGCAAAAAGTTATGTTACCAATTATCAGACACTTGTGGATGATGAGGCAGCACTGGCAGCCTTAAAGAGTGGCGCTGCAGCGGCTGCACAGCAGCCTGCGGCAGACCAGACGGCGCCGGCGGGAGGCACAGATATCACTGCAGATCCGGCAGCGCAGGCGACGGATGGAACTGTGGCACAGTAGAAAGTAGAATTTTCGAAAAAATAGAACCAGAATTCAGAGAAAACTTTGAATGATGGTTCTATTTTTTTGCCTGAAAATTGAAAAATGTGCAATTTTGCACTCTAATTGGTTAAAATCCACAAAAATTTGGACGAGATTTCGGGATTTATTACGTATAGAATAATACAATATTTTAGAATACAATAGAAATGCGAAAAAAAACGAAAACATGTGAAGAGGGGGATTGTTATAGAATCACATGCAAGTAGGGGAGAAAAAGGAGAAGGAAGAATGAGAAAGTTAATGAAAAGCTTTCAAAAGAGGCAAAGCATTGCAAGCAGAGTACTATGTTTTCTGCTAGTGCTTGCAATGGTAGTAACAATGGTTCCGGCGCTTGGCGGCGGAAACAGTACGGTTCAGGCAGCGGAGAATCCAACTGTGAGGTTGTATTTTGAAAAACCGGATGATTGGAATATCCCGGCATTTAACTATTGGAATGAATCCGATGTTGAAGTAGACAATGGGGATGCAGAAAAGGTGGAAGTCTGGACGAGTCAATCAAGACCTGCTATGTTGAAAGATGAATCAACAGGTTATTATTATATTGATATCCGGACGAACAGCATCAGTGGCTTTCAGATTGTAAACGGTGGAACTGGTGTAGGAAACCCGGCAGAAAAGAAATTTGAAAACTGTGCCATTATTGATGCAATTAATTCGGCAACATCAGATACATCATTTTATCTTTTAAAGAATGATAATGGAATGTCATGGTACTTAGACAAAGATAAAAATCAGGTGTTACCAGAGAAAGAAAAAGCAGCTGCACATAAAGTTATAATTTATTTTGAAAAACCAGAAAATTGGAAAACGCCTGTTATCAATCTATGGGGCGGCGATTTTGTATTGGACAATCAAGGAGCTGGGGATGCGTCTATTGCTGCGTGGGGAAATCAGGACAAACCAAAGCTGGCTGTTTCAGAAGCTGAAAATATTTATACTGTTACATTAACCGGAACAACAATATCAGGTTTTCAGTTGGTAGATGCTGACACAGGAGCAGAGACACAGTTTGATGGTCAGAGCGAAGAAGTGAAAGCCATCAATGCCATCACCACAGACACCTCCATCTATTATTTAAGAGATGGAAAGGGTGGCATGAAATGGTACAAAGATGCTGACAAATCCGAAACTCTGATCGAATACAAAGAAGCAGGATATGTAAGCCCGGAGGTAAATGGACGCGAGGTAACTTTCCGTGTCCCGGTTGAAAAAACAGGGGATGCAGCATCTGTTACGGTTCCGGGAGGAATGAATGGTTGGAAACAGGATTCATCTGATTGGGAACTTAAAAAAGATGAGACAGCAGGTATGTGGTCTGGAACATTTACCATTGCACCCGGAAAATATGAATACAAATTTGCATTAAATAAAACCTGGGATGTATCGTTTTCAGATTCGGCAAATAACAGGGTAAGTGGAACAAACAGTGTTTTGATCGTCCCGGGCTTGGCTGACGGAAAAGCAGATGCCATGAAGGGAATTGAGACAGCACTTCCAGAAAAACTGACATTGTGGTCTGAAGACGGAACAAGCAGTGAAGCTCCGGTTACTTACAGTTTAAAAACTGCAAATAAAGATATTACATTAAATGGAAATAGCATTATAATCGGAAAATCTTATACAGGACAGATCGTAGAACTGACGGCAAAAGCAGAGAACGGACAGACCTCTGACTTTGTGGTCAATGTGACAGAAAAATTATATACATATACCATTTATTATTATGATTTTGATAAGACACATATGTCAGAAAATGCATCTGACTTATGGATCTGGGAGAAAAATGGTGCTGGAGCGACAGAGGGAACACCTTTTACCGCAACCGAGACACTTTCTGATGGGAATGAGTGGCTGCGCGCAGAAATAAAACTTCCATATACAGACCTTCAGATCATCCCAAGATCAAAAGACGAGTGGAAATGGGAGAAGGACACGATTTCTTATAGCAACAGCGCAGGAACAGAAAATGTAACACTTTATATTGTATCCAATAGTAAACAGGCATACACAGAGATTCCAGAGCTGGTAGCACCGAGATCCCGCTACGTCATGATCGAGTACGACAGACCGGCGAAGGACTACACAGGCTGGAACATTTACACCTGGAACAGTGGATTTGGCTCTGATGTATCTGTAGCATTTGCAGACATCAATGGCAAAATGGTTGCAAAAATACCGGTAAAAGATTCAAAAGCAGATCTTAAATTGTCTTTCTGTATGAGGCACAGCACGGCAGCTGATGAATGGGAGAGCAAAGACGGCGGAGATCATTATGTGACGATCCCGGCAGACCAGTCAGTGGTAAAAGCAGTGTTCACACAGGGAGAAGGAATCACAAGAGTATTGCCATACAACACAGGTTTTGAGCGGGATGGAGCAAATAATGCAATCCATTTTTACTACAGAAATGATGAACTGGCAGCAGAGAATAACCTTGCTTCTTTAGAAGGAAATGTAAGTATTGTGATCAACGGACAGACTTATGCAATGGCTTATGACGCAGAAAACGATCGTTTTGTATACAATCTTACAGATGTTTCCACGGGTGATTACTATTATTACTATGTGGTAAATGGAAAAGAGGAATTAGATGCATTTAATGATGTAACTGCAAACGACAGCAATGGAAAAGAATGCAGCGTATGCCACTTCAAAAAAGCAAATGTGAGCGTAGAGGCTTCTTTATCACAGTATGCAATGGACTACAATGACAACAATGTGTTATCCGTAAAATTGACTGCAAAAGACGGAGAAGGTCTTGAAACATCTGAAATTGCTGCAATCACAGCCGATTTGAGTGAATTAGGATTAAACAGGGAATTTGCGATTGATCCGACACTCATGGAAGGAACAATCTCCTGCCTGAATACGGTAGCCGCAGGAGAAAAAACGATTCCTGTCACAGTGAAAGATATTTATGGAAATGTATATACAACAGCGACAAATGTTACCGTCACAGAGCGCAAAAAAAGTGCCGGAGATTTTGACTGGGATGAAGCAGTGATTTATTTTGCAGTGACAGACCGTTTCTTTGACGGAGATGCAGAAAATAATGACGCATATGGAGTGGGCGATTACAATATTGGCGAAAAAGGCGGTTCCAGCTATCACGGTGGAGATTTTGCCGGATTAAACCAGAAACTGGATTATTTAAAAGATCTGGGTGTGAACACAATCTGGATCACTCCAATCGTAGAAAATATCACAGAAGATCAGCATGATAATAAGACAGATACCGCTACCTATGGCTATCATGGTTACTGGGCAAGTGATTTCACAAAGTTAAACAAACATCTTGGAACAGAGCAGCAGTTCAAAGCATTATTGGATGCTGCCCACAGCAAGGGAATGAAAATCATGGTGGACGTAGTATTAAACCATGCAGGATACGGTACAGAAGATTACTTCAACCGTATTTTAACAGATGCAGATGGAAACAGTATTTCCATGATCCGTGACTCCAGCAACACGATCAGTGGTGATGATAAATATGATTCATTGTCAGATCTGCCTGATTTTGTGACGGAAAACAAAGCAGTGACAGACCAGCTTGTTACATGGCAGACCGAGTGGATGTCAAAATATAGCATTGACTATTATCGTGTGGATACTGTAAAACATGTAGAGACAACGACATGGGCAGCATTTAAAAATTCCCTGACCGAAGTAAATCCTGATTTTAAAATGATAGGAGAGTATTCCGGTGCAGGATATGCCAACAATGCAGGAGAATTGGGAACCGGAACGATGGATGCACTTCTTGATTTTGATTTCAACGATTTTGCACAGAACTTTGTAACAGGAAAAATTTCCAGCGTGGAAAATTCACTGCAGAAGAGAAACAGTGCGATCAACAACACCGCTGTCATGGGAAGCTTTTTGAGCAGCCATGATGAGGACACTCTGCAGTATAAACTTGTAAACGAGAGCAAAATCAGTGAAGAAGAAGCTTATAACCTGATGAAAGTGGCAGCAACACTCCAGATTACCGCAAAAGGCCAGCCGGTACTCTATTATGGAGAGGAGATTGGACAGGGTGGAGCCAACAACTGGCCGCTCCAGACAAACCGCCGCGACTTTGACTGGACAGAGCTGGAAAAACAGAAAGCAGACAGCAACAGTATTTACAACCATTACAAGACAATGCTTGCAATCCGCAATGCATATACCGATGTATTTGCAAGAGGAAACAGAAGCACAGTTGCAGTTTCCGACGCAGATGGCTATGAAGTGATCAGCAGAAGTTATGGAAATAGCACTTTATATGTAGGAATGAATGTGAAAGAGGCAGAGAAAGAAGTAGTGATCCCGGTAGCAGAGAGTGCCGGAACAGTTCTTAAAAACCTTTATGATGGAAAAACTTACACTGTTTCTGCTGACCGGAACGTTTCTGTTACCATTCCGGCAGCAAAAGATGGTGGAACGATTGTTTTGACAGCGGAGACAAAAACAGAACCGGCTCCGGATGAAAAACAGGATGATAAGAAGACAGATACAGCAGAGAGCAATGGAAATGCACAGTCTTCCGGAAACAACGCAAACCAGAGCACTTCTGCAAATAAGACAACTCCAAAACAGGAAGAACAGGCTGTAGCAGAAGTAACCGTGCAGGAGGAGAGTTTTGCAAATGTGATCGAGGCAGTGAATAAGGCAAAAACCGGAAGTAAAATCCGTGTAAACCTGTTAAAGACAACAAAAATTCCAGCAAATGTGTTCGAGAGTATCAAAGGAAAAGATATGAACGTAACCTTCAAGGTAAGTGATCAGGCCAGCTGGATCATCAATGGAAAAGATATCACCGGTAATGTGACAGCGCCGATCGATCTTGGTCTGGTTGTGGGAACAAGTGATATTCCAAAACAGAAAGTGACAGCGCTGGCAGACGGAAATGAAACCATCCAGCTCTCCTTAAATTATGACGGAGTATTTGGCTTTGAGGGAATATTGAGACTTTCCGTTGGCAAGGACTACAGTGGAAAAATAGCAAATCTTTATTACTATAATGAGACAACCGGTAAGTTTGAGTATTATCAGGCAGCACAGGTAAAAGAAGATGGTACTGTAGACTTTAAGTTCTCACATGCATCCGATTATGTCATCGTCTTAAATGACACAGATATGAGCCAGACAACAGGCAGCGTGATCGCTAGTCCGAAGACATCGGATAACACACCGGTTGCAGCAGCAGTGATATTATTACTGTTTGGCTGTGCACTGATGGGAACCGCATACAGAAAAAATAAACACTTCTAAATGAAATTCATAAGATGGCACTAAAAAAATATGCCGCACGAAAAAATACCTTCTCGTGCGGCATATTTTGTGTATGTGAAGGAAAAATTAATTTTCTTCCACGATCACCACGCCCCATGGTTCCAGCGGAAGCGTTTCCTGTTCCATTATTTTTCTGCCGGACAATAATTCCGTGCCAGAGATCCCTTTGCAGATGGCGGTCTGTTTTTCACCGGAATAATTGAAGTAAAATCTTACCCGTTTTCCAAAATCATTGACGCCTTCCCTGATGATCAATGGGAAGTGGCATTCCGGATGTGCTAAAAGTGTTTCCGGAAGCGAAGCAAAGTAGTGAACCAGAACTTTTTCCAGAAGTTTGCCATCAAACATGCTGGAGAGATACAGTGATGACCCTTTTCCAAACTGGTTGACTGTGGCAGCCGCATATTTTTTCCAGACCGGGTGATCGTAGAAAAAGAGCGGTGTGGCGGTATCACAGGTCACAAGATCCATCCAGTGCAGACATTTGCTGCTGTTTGTGCAGGATTCATCGGAACATGACGAGCCGGCATCGGAAGCCGCATTTTCATGACCGGAGCAGGATGGATGAGCCATAAAATCAGGCAGTGTTACCGAAACATCCACCGGGTAGGTATATTGGTCATAGTGGATACCAAGACATTCCTGTAAAATGTGAGGATGTGTATCCGCATAAATTTTTAACTGTTCATCTGAAAAACCGGAACGGAACGTCGTGATCAGATGTCCGCCGTTTTTTACATAATCAGAAATTGCGGTGAGCAGATCTTCGGAAGCACTGTAAAGTGCAGGCACGATCAGGCACCCGTAGGAAGAAAAATCACGTTCCGCAGAGGAGATTATGTCGTACTCGATATTTAAATGGTACAGAGCATCACCAAGCCAGCGGGCAACAGTGTTATAGCTGTAATTGCCGAGGGCTTTCAATGGGAAAAGACGCAGTCCGGTCAGGGAGTTATTGTCAAGCAGGATGGCAGCACGGTTTTTCTTTTGCAGGTTTTTAAGGTGGGTGCCGATCCGCTTCCAGTCTGCGCCGATGGATGCAGCTTCCCGGTAAGTCTCATTTTCGGAAAAATCGTGTGACAGGATGCCCTTCCAATAGCTCTCAATCGCATTGTGGATCGAGTGCCAGTGCCAGTACATGACACTGTTGGAGCCGTTTGCAATGTGGCTGTAGGCCTGAAGCCTGAGCTGCCCCGGATATGGAAGCCATGCAATATTTCCCTGAGCCTGTGTCTCTAAAACAAGGTAATTGTCTTTCTTTAAGCTGCGCGAGATGTTGCCGCAGAAGGTGATCTCCTCTCCGGTAAGAAGTGACTGGGAAGGATGATAAATGTCACATCCGGCAACGGTCATGCATCTGGCAGCTTCGTACTGGTTGACCTCCGGCTGATAGCCGATGGAATGGTCTGTCCAGTCGTAGTCGAAGTTCTGTGTGATGAACTGATCCGGGCGCTTGTATCCGAAAACGATCGCAGCCTGCCATGCTAAAAATCTGGTCACAAGCAGACGCTGGAATTTGGCAAATTCAGCGGCAAGGCTTTCATTGATCGTGCCACGGATATCCGGGAAATCTTCCCATGTGTTGACGCGGTTGCTCCAGTAGTCCAGCCCGAACTCGCGATTGAATTCATTGATATCCGGGTATTTTTCCTTTAAATAATCGACAAACATTGCCTGGACACGCGGACCGGCAGTGCCGTAGCTTTTGGTCTCATTGTCCAGCTGAAACCCGATGATATGCGGAACATCTTTGATATGTTCCATCATTGCGCGGATAACCCGCTCGCAGTGGAACAGATAGCCTGCGTGTGTGATATCCATATTCTGTCTTGCACCATAAATGTTCTGACCGTTATTGGTCAAAGCCAGAATGTCCGGGTATTTTTTTGCCAGCCATGCCGGGATGGCGTAGGTCGGTGTCCCGACAATGACAGAAATATGGTGGCGTGCAGCCGCCTCAAGCATTTTATCGAGATGTGTGAAATCAAAGATACCGTCTTTTGGCTCGATGGTGCTCCAGGTCGATTCTGCGATACGGATCGTGTTCATGCCTGCTTTTTCCATCATTTCCATGTCTTTTTCCACGCGGTCATATGGAAGGTATTCCGAGTAATAAGCTGCCCCGAAAAGTAAATGGTCTGTTTTCATATTGTCCCCCAAAAAAATATTTTCATATTGACAATCAGTGTGATTTTATATATCATCATCTGATAACGCAACCGATTGCGCAAATATATTATAGCATCAGGAAAAACAAATGTAAATCCGATGTTGATACGAAAAAACAGAATTGTTACCGGAACAGGGCATAAGTGAGCAGAAACAAAAGATTGTTTGGAAAATATGTAAAAATGTCATTGCTTTTTTTCGGGAATAGGATGATAATAATATTGTTGCGCAAAGGATGCGCAGCATATCAGGGCAGGACAAAGTAACATTGTGGCAGGATCGCAAGCGATACAGGAAGTCACAGCACAATTCAGGGGAAGTAACTGCTTTGAGGAAAGAAGGGCTTTTATGGGGAATGAAGAGAAGAAAAATATAACGATCGCAGATGTGGCAGAAGCACTTGGTGTTTCAAAAACCACTGTCTCAAGAGCCATTTCAGGGAAGGGACGGATCGGGCAGGAGACGAGAGACCGTGTATTAAAATATATTGAGGAGCATGACTATAAGCCAAACGTTATCGCCAAAGGGCTGGCGCAGTCAAAAACATATAATCTTTGTGTGGTCATGCCGGGAGAATATGATGTTGTGGATCTCACGTTCTTTCAGGAATGCTTATTCGGGATTCAGGAGATCGCCGGAATTATGGAGTATGATATCCTGCTTTCCATCTGTAAAAATAACGATATCTCCTCGCTGGAGCGTATTATCTCAAACCGTAAAGTAGATGGTGTGATCCTGATGAGGACGTTTGTGGAGGACCGGCAGATTGAGTATCTTCAGGAAAAAAAAGTACCATTTGTGACGATCGGTTCCTCCAATTATACAGGTGTGATCCAGATCGACCACAATCACAAAAGTGCGTGTAAAGAACTTACGTCCATTATTTTAATGAAAGGAATGAGGCGTATTGCACTGATCGGTGGAGATGAGAACCATGTGGTCACACAGAGCCGTCTGCGGGGATTCCGGGAAGCTTATGAAAAAATGGGTGAGGTCATTGATCCGACAATGCTTTTTTTAAATCTTGATAATCATGTGGTGATCGACAAGATCGTGGAAGAGGTACTCGAGCGAAAGGCAGAATGTATTTTGTGTATGGACGATGCGGTGTGCAGCCGGGTATTGAAAAAGCTGCGTGAAAAGAATGTCAAGGTTCCAAAAGATATCCGTGTGGCATCTTTTTATAACAGCTCCGTACTGGAAAATAATGTGCCGTCCATTACATCACTTTCTTTTGATGCGAAAGAGCTTGGCATGGTTGCATGTAAAACGGTATTGGATGTGATCGAGGGTGCGGAAGTGGAGACAAGAACATTGCTTCCATACGAAGTTGTCCTTAAGGAGTCTACAAAATAAAATAGGATGAGAGAAAGCAGGTTTATTTTGCGTGAAAGAAAGCGCAGATTCTGTAGTGTTTTTACAGGTTGCGAAGGGCAGATATCAGCGCCCTCTCACAAGTCGTGATTTTATAGGTTTATGAAAAGAAAAACGGTACAGACGAAATAT
>ENA-OROM01002686-OROM01002686.1-human-gut-metagenome-genome-assembly--contig:-NODE-2686-length-12415-cov-2.105906_pt1 | contig 12415 bp, 8 predicted proteins | sample MGYA00242129_ERZ509050 | MGnify/ENA primary metagenome ERZ509050 (study PRJEB26280, sample SAMEA2338701) | human gut metagenome | biome: human gut; feature: human-associated habitat; material: faeces...
CTTTGTCATTGTTTTTTCAATTTTTTTTCATCAAATTGTACTCGTTACGTGAAAACGTCGAACCTAACTAAAATTATATCATGAAAAAAATGACCGAACAAGAGTACATGGATCGTGAGGCTAAATATGGTGCTCACAATTACCATCCACTTCCCGTGGTGTTAGAAAAAGGAGAAGGTATTTACGTGTGGGATGTTAACGGAAAGCGTTATTTCGATTTTCTGTCGGCTTATTCTGCCGTGAATCAGGGGCACTGCCACCCGAAGATTGTAGAGGCAATGACGGAACAAGCCCAAAAGTTGGCTTTGACTTCCCGGGCATTCTATAATAACGTGCTGGGTGAATGGGAAGAATATATTACCAAATATTTCGGGTACGATAAGGTGCTGCCGATGAATAGCGGGGCCGAGGCTGACGAGACGGCTTTAAAATTATGCCGTCGTTGGGGATATGACGTGAAGGGTATCCCTGCCGATCAAGCTAAGATTATTGTTTGCGATAATAATTTTCACGGTCGTACGATCACGATAGTTACGCTTTCTAACGATCCTTCTTCTTATGCCGGATTCGGACCTTTTACTCCCGGATTCGTGAGAATACCGTATGATGATATTCCTGCTTTAGAAGAGGCGTTGAAAGATCCGAACGTGGCCGGATTCCTGTTAGAACCGATTCAAGGCGAGGCTGGTGTTTATGTACCGCATGAAGGATATTTGAAAAAAGCGTATGATTTGTGTAAGGCTCATAACGTGTTGTTTATGGCTGACGAAGTGCAGACTGGTATTGCCCGCACGGGTAGAATGTTGGCGTGTGATCACGAGGGGGTACGTCCGGACGTTTTGATCCTAGGCAAAGCCATTTCCGGAGGATTGATGCCTGTTTCCTGCGTGTTGGCAGATGACGAGATCATGTTGACCATTAAGCCGGGAGAACATGGTTCGACTTACGGGGGAAATCCTATCGCGGCTAAAGTGTCTATGGCTGCTTTACAGGTAATCAAGGATGAGAAACTGGAAGAGAATGCCGAAAGACTGGGTAAGATTTTCCGGGAGAGAATGAAAGCGATTAAATCCGATATGGTGGAACTTGTCCGCGGTAAAGGTTTGCTGAATGCGGTGGTAATTACCCCGAAGAATGGTAAAACGGCTTGGGATGTATGTTTGAAATTGCGTGATAACGGTTTGTTAGCTAAACCGACTCACGAGCATATTATTCGTTTCGCCCCGCCTTTGGTTATCAATGAAGAGCAATTAATAGAAGCGATAGGTATTATCGAGAAAACATTAAAAGAGTTCGAGTAGTCGGATTTGAATTTATTATTAGGCATCTTTTCATGATCACGAGTTTGATTTTGGAAAGATGCTTTTTTATATAGTCCAACAATAGCGTATATTATTTCTTTAAATTGTGAAAAGTTTATTTTTCCGCGTATATTTGTTTTATTAAATATCCCTCTTATATGTCAATAGATTTCGATTCATTATTGGAAGGCGTTAATAAAAAAGATATGCGGGCGTGGGAAGAGCTTTATGCAAGGTATTATGCCGTGTTGTGTTCTTACGTGAACAATATCTTGCGGGATCGGGATCAGGCTCAGGACATTGTACAGGATGTTTTGGTGGCTGTCTGGAAATCTTCCAAGCGGTTTGGGGATATGAAGGAACTGACTTCTTATTTATATCGTTCTTGTTATAACAATGCGTTGATTTATAAGCGTAATGTTCAAATCCGTAAGGGTATAGAACAAAAAATCGTATTGGAGGCAGAGGTGGAATTTTCTGATGAGATTTTTGCTATTACCGTGAGAGATGAGTTATTGAGACAGTTGTATTGTTATATCAAGGAATTACCGGATGGTGCCAGGGAAATAATGGAATTAAGTGTTTTGGGGTTGTCCGGGCCTGAAATTGCAGAAAAGTTAGGGATCACGATTCATACAGTGAAAACACAGAAAAGTAGGAGCTTCAAGTATTTACGAGAAAAGTTGAAAGATTCAGTCCTGTTGTTTTTAATTTGATCGAAATTTTTTATCGTTTTTGTCATACTCTTTGTATTTTCATGTATTATACAATTAAATAATTCATTATTGATTTTAGCTTTTTTTGCTGAAATCGTAGAAAGTACTAGGGTGATATAAAGCAATAGGTGATGAGATTAGATTTATATAGAGTGATAGAATTGTTTCGAAAATCTTTTTCGAATTCCCTTTCCGATAGGGAAAAAGAAGAATTGGATGACATTTTTCAAAATGATTATTTGGATGAGGTTTATGAACAGTTATCGGATGACAGGTTTATTGAAATGAAGTTTAGAGAGTTCGATGGATATGAGTATAAACCCGCTTTTGAAAAATTGATAAGATATCATAGACGGTCGATTGTCCGAAAATGGATTGCATGGAGCACTTCTGTTGCGGCTGTTATTATTTTCGTTTTATTATTTGTTTTTTCAGTCTACAAATAATCAATGTACCCCTCTTGCTTTTCAAGAACGGATTATTCTTCCTGGGAGCAAATCTGCCGTGTTAAAATTAGCAGATGGTAGGGTCGTTACGATGGGGGAACAGCCTTTAGAAATTGTAACGGATAAAGGTGGGGTTGTTAAATATGATAAGGGACAACTTTCGTATTCATCTGAGGAGCCTTTTGCAGAAGAGTTATTCAACGAATTAGAGGTTCCCCGGGGGGGAGAGTGCCAAGTTCTATTGGATGATGGAACGAAAGTTTGGTTGAATGCTGATTCTCGATTGAAATATCCGATCGTTTTTAATGGTGTGGAACGGAAAGTTATATTATCAGGAGAGGCTTATTTTGAGGTTAAAAAAAATGCACGACCTTTTATTGTTTCTACTGATGCGGGTGATATAATCGTATTGGGAACTGCTTTTGGTATTCGTGCTTATCCGGAGGAAGTGGATTACACGACCTTGGTTTCGGGAAAAGTAAGTTTTCAATCAAAAAATAATCAAAAAATAATCTTGTCACCGGGAGAACAAATTGTGGTTCATGCTTCTGGAGAGGTGGAAAAACGAGAAGTTAATGTTGAAGAATATATTGGCTGGAAAAGTGGTTTGTTTGTTTTTAAGAATAAAACGTTAGAAACAATCATGAATATGTTTGAACGATGGTATAATGTTGAAGTTATTTTCCAAAATGATGAATTAAGAAGTTTGAAATTTACAGGAGATCTTGAGCGATATGATAGTATTAATACATTTTTACATCTACTTGAACGATTAAATGAAATGAAATATGAAATAAAAGGAAATACGATTCTGTTGTTTAAATAAAAGAAACAGACGACAAAATTCTCAGGTTCGAAGTCTGTTTCTCTGATATTTATTAATAAATATGATTTACAAAGTTATGAAAAAAAAACGATTAGTTAGGTTTTCCAACCTATTAAAAAGGTGTGGGGAAAGTTCAGTAACTATGAAATGTTGTGTCGTGTTATTTTTTCTTTTCAGTTTAAACGTGTCTGCAGACGTTTACGCTCAACAAAATTTAGTTACATTGGATTTATCAGATGTATCGGTAGAGCATTTTATTGAAACGGTAAAAAAACAATCTGTACTTCGTTTCATGTACAATTCAGAAGTTATTCAAAAAGCAGGGAATGTCTCGGTAAAAGTGGAAAACAAACCTTTAAAACAAGTTTTGGATTTGGTGTTGTGGAAGGTGAATTTAGAGTATGAATTTTTTAATGATGTGGTTCTAATTCGAGAAAAAGAGGAAAAGAAAGAGGATGTTCGCCAAAAGACTGTGAGGGGGTGTGTAAAAGATCAGAGCGGAACCCCATTACCGGGAGTAACTGTAGTATTAAAAGGTGAAAATCTGGGTGTAGCAACAGATATTGATGGAAATTATTCACTTTCTTTTTTCGAGAAAAAAGATTTAGTCATTGTGTATTCGTGTGTTGGAATGCTTCCGGTGGAAATTAAATATACAGGACAAGATTCTATTCATGTGGTGTTGAAAGAAGAGGTTGAAAAGATTGATGAGGTGGTAGTAAATGGTTATTTTACTCGAAAAAAAGAGAGTTACACGGGTGTGTCAACGACTTTTTCTGGAAGTGAACTTCGCAAAGTGTCAACAGGAAGTATTTTAAATACATTGTCTATGTTGGATCCTTCTTTTGTGAAAGTTGTAAATAATGAAATGGGAAGTGATCCAAATACAATTCCTAGTTTCGAGATTCGTGGTTCTAGTAGTTTGAAATCGACTTTTGATGGTAATCCTAATATGCCAACATTTATCATGGATGGTTTTGAGGTGTCTGCTCAGAAAGTATTTGATTTAGATCCGACTCGTGTTCGTTTTATTACTATTCTAAAAGATGCTGCCGCTACTGCAATTTATGGTTCTCGTGCCGCAAACGGAGTTGTTGTTATCGAGACAGAATTACCTAAAGCGGGAAAATTACAACTTTCGTATAATGGAAGTGCTAATTTTGAGGTAGCAGATCTTTCTGATTATAATTTGATGAATGCTGAAGAAAAATTGGAGTATGAGGTTCGTTCGGGGCTGTATAAAACAGAAAATAGTAGTCCCGAATATGCGGATAATAATTTGGCTTCTTATAATCAAATTTTGAAATTGGTCAAGGAAGGTAATGATGTTGATTGGTTGGCAATACCTGTTAGAGATTTTGGGATAGGACATAAGCATTCTGTTATTGCAGAAGGTGGGAATGAAACATTTCGTTATGCATTGGATCTTTCTTACTCAAATACTGTCGGTGTAATGAAAGGTTCTAAACGTGATAACTATGGTGGGGGTGTTCGCCTTCAATATAATTTAAAGAGTTTAAAGTTTATGAACTATATGTCTTTTAGTCATCTGAAATCTGTGAATTCTCCATATGGTAGTTTTAGTTCATATACTTATTATAACCCTTATTATAACCCTTATGATGAAGAAGGAAATATAAAAAAGATTCTTTATTCTTATCAGTATTATGATGATGGAATAAAGACAAAACCGATGTATAACGAGTTGTATAATGCTACATTACCAGCAAAAAATCAATCGACAGGGAACTATTTTATGAATAATTTTTCAGTCGAGTATGATATTGTTCAAGGACTGAAGTTGAAGGCGAATTTATCACTAAGTGTTGATAATAGTAAATCAGATGTTTACGTGTCGAATGAAAATACCGGTTTTATTGGTAAAGAGCAGAAGGGAAGTTACTCGCAATCTTGGTCAAACAGTTTTAGCTATGATATTAATGTAGTTTTGACTTATTTTAAAAATTGGAAGAAACACTTGTTGAATGCAGGATTGATTTATAATTTACGAGAGAGTGATACGGATGCTACAAGTCTGTCTGCTGTGGGGTTCCCGAATGAAAGTATGGATCATATTTCAATGGGAGCAGGTTTTGCGGAAGGGGGCAGACCGGGAGGAAGTTATGATGTATCTCGTTTGATAGGTTTTGTTGCAAACTTTGGTTACACGTATGATAATCGATTTTTACTTGATTTTTCTTTAAGAAGTGATGGGTCATCTTTGTATGGGGCCAATAATCGATGGAGTACGTTTTGGTCTTTGGGAATCGGTTATAATTTGCATAACGAGAAATTTATGCAAAATATTGCATATGTTGATTTATTAAAAGTAAGGGGATCGATCGGTACAACTGGGGGACAAAATTTTAATCCTTATCAGTCAATGACGATGTACTCTTATAATGATGGCAGAATAAGGGGGATTTCGTATAATGGGTATATGGGAGTCTTGTTAAAAGCATATGGAAATAAAAATTTGAAATGGCAAAAAGTAGAGAAACGAAATATAGGATTGGATTTTGAATTGCTTGACAGGCGGCTAAAAGGCTCATTTAACGTGTATAGTGATCTTTCTAAAGATGTCCTTATAGATGTTACTGTTGCCCCATCATTAGGTTTTTCCTCTTATAAAGAGAATTTAGGGCAGGTAAAAAATAGTGGTGTTGAGTTGACGTTGAAAGGAACGGTTATTAGAAATATGGATAAAAATATTATTTGGGATTTAATCTTCAATTTGGCACATAATAAAAATAAAGTGATGAAGATTAATAGGGCTTTAACGGCTTTTAATGATACTCAAGATGCAGAAGTAAAAAATAAACCAATGATTAGGTATAAAGAGGGATTGTCTCAAAATACAATTTGGGTGAACGAGTCTCTTGGAATTGATCCTGCTACGGGAGATGAAATTTTTCTTGATTTGGATGGAAATAAAGTGAATGAATGGAGTACGGCTAATTATAAGCCTTTGGGTTCTACAGACCCTAAGGTTTACGGGACGATAGGAACGATGTTCGTTTATAAAAAATGGGAATTGAATGCACATATGTATTATAAGTATGGTGGTTATTTATACAATTCAACATTGGTGGATAAAATCGAGAATGTGAATCCGAATGAAAACGGGGATAAACGAATTTTATATGACCGCTGGAATGCACCAGGAGATATTGCTAAATTCAAAAAGGTTAGTGATGTGTCTGTGACTAATCCAACTTCACGTTTTGTTGAAAAGGAGAATTATATACAGCTTCAATCTTTGTCCCTTAGTTATGATTTCAGTAGTGATCAGCTTCGAAAAGTAGGTATTCAGCGTTTGAAGGTGTCGGCTATTGGTAACGATATCTTTAAATCGTCTACAGTGAAAATGGAGAGAGGAACTTCTTATCCGTATGCCAGAACGTTCTCGTTATCAGCTCAAGTAACTTTTTAATTTAATAGTTGTATGAAAAAATTGATAAATAAATCTATTATTTTTTCGCTGATTTTTGCACTGACTTCGTGTAATGATTGGTTGAATGTTTCTCCTAAGACGGATATGAAAGCAGAAGATTTGTTTTCTACAGAATCTGGATTTCGGGATGCATTGATTGGTGTCTATGCTTTAATGTCAACGAGTAATCTTTACGGGAGAAATTTGTCTTATGCTTATTTGGATGTTTTGGCACAGTATTATACTAGCCCTCGTAGTAATACTTCAACAGGCTATGAGCATAGTTTAAAAAATGCAGCCGAATATAAGTATACAGAAAGTGGGGAAGAAGCTAGAATACTATCTCTTTGGTCGAGTCATTTCTCTGCAATAGCCAATATAAATCAAGCTTTGTTATTTATAGATGAAAATCGGGATGTATTTACTTCTGAGGATATTCATTGTATTTACAAAGGTGAATTTTTAGCTCTTCGTGCTTTACTTCATTTTAATGTTCTTCGTCTTTTCGCACCATCCCCGATGATGGATAATCAGAATGGCTTGAATTCTCCAGCAATCCCTTATATTGAAGTATATACGAATATTGCTCAGCCTCAATTAACGGTGAAAGAGGTATTGACAAAAATCATAAAGGATTTGCTTACAGCTAAGGAGTTGATGGAGGATCGGGAAATTTTTAATGAATTTGATTCCTCATCTCCGATGTATAAAAGAAATCAACGGATGAATTATTATGCTGTTACAGCTCTTTTAGCTCGAGTTTATCTTTATGGAAATGAAAAAGAAGCTGCTTTGAGTCAAGCGAAAGAAATTATCGGGGAAGTGGACGGGGAAAATCCGACTTCTTACACGTTGGCGACTAGTGCTGCAACTGCCACGAATCCAATGTTCCAGTCGGAGTTGATATTTACTTTAGACGTTCAGAAATTGAAAGATTTGAGTGAGAGTTATTTTGTGGAAACTTCGCTTTCTGATGTTTTGTTGATGTCTGTAAAAGGTAAGCAGAATATTTTTAATGCGAGTGGATTGGAAAATGATTTCAGATCCTCTTGGTTGACCTTGACGTCAAGTGGGAATGAGTATGTTCTGACAAAATATAACGGTATGACTTATATACCGATGTTTAAATTATCAGAACTTTATTTAATTGCGGCAGAGTGTGCTGACGGAGAGGATGCATATGGCTATTTGAATAAGTTAAGAAATCATAGGGGATTATCAAGTATCGAACAGACTCAAGACATAGAGAGTTACATTTATCAAGAGTATAGAAGAGAGTTCTTGGGAGAAGGTCAGTTATTCTTTTACTATAAACGTAAGTTGTTCGATACTGTTGGAGCAGAAGATAAAATTGGAATTGAGGATTTGAAAGTGGTTTATAATTTACCGATACCGACATCGGAAATAGACTTTGGTAATATAAAAAATTAATAAAGATGAAAAGAATAGTTATACTTTTTGTTTTAGCCGTGTTTTGTTCTTGTAATAAGAATGAAAGATTAGTCTACGATTTGAATATGCATGATATATATTATCCGATTGTAACAGAAAAACGGGATAGTTTGTTTATATCGTTATTAACTGCGGATAAAATATTAACTACGACCGTAGATGTTAAATTACTTGGTGATGTGTTACAATCTCCAACTAGATTCAAGGTTGAGGTTGTAAAGGAAAAGACAGATGCAATAGAGGGAGTTCATTATGAAAAATTGCCAGATTATTATGAATTTCCAGCAGGAGAATTTATATATAAAATGCCAGTTAATTTGCTGAGAGGAGATAAGGGAATCACGGAAAAGCCTGTGTCATTGACATTGCGTCTCTTGGGAACTTCTGATTTGGGGATTGCTTATCAAGATCGGGCTGAGATACGTTTGGTCATTGCAGATATGGTAAAAATGCCTGAAGGAACTGGTTATTATGGGGATATGACTGCATTCAAAAATTTATTTGGTGATTATTCAAGAAAGAAACATACGATGATTATTGAATTAACCGGACATGATTTTTGGGATGGTAATTACGGTGATAATGGAGGGGTGTATGGAATTTATTACGAGATGGATTATTATACTCCTTATGCGAGAAAGTTGTATAAGATTATTACAGAGAATGAGATCAAGGATGAGAATGGAAATATCATGCAGGGATGGATGGTTCCCTAGTATTTTTAATGTATGATTTTAAAATGTAGAGATAGTTATGAAAAATTTGAAATATATATTGATTCTGTTTTTATTACTTCAATTATCATGTATTGATGATAAATCGAAATTTGGGGGTAATGAGATTGATTCGATTACGATTGAGGATATTGAAGCTTATAAGGAAATAGAAATAGGAACTAAACTTGAAATAAAGCCTACCGTGATTACGAAATTCGGGGAGCAGTCTCAGCTTTCTTATGTATGGTATAAGTATAATAAAGAACAGGTGGTCGCTGATACATTATCGTATGAAAAGGATTTGGATGTTATAATTGGTGATGTCCTACCGGGTGTTACAACGACTTTGGTGTTCAAGGTTATAGATCAGCAGACGGGAGTTTTTGCGATGAATAAATCTTCTTTTGTTACAGTAGGTAAGTATTCTGGTGGAACATTGATGTTATGCCAGGTGGATGGAGAAAATGATTTAGCCATGTTAAAAAAAGATGGCAAAACTTTGTATGAGAATATATATTCCTATGCGAATGATGGAGTTCGATTAGGGAAAAAGTCTAGACGCATAATTTTGACTGATTCATACACGTATAATCCTCTTGGACATAAATCTGTAATTGTAACCTGCGATGATGAAACAGGGGGAGTTTATCTTGATCCTGTGATCTTTACAAGACAAAATTATATGAAGGAGAAGTTTATCTTGGGAGAAGAGATGGTTGGAGATTTAGTTATTACGGGTTACATTGCAAATGCAGAAGGTGATTACTTGATTGTAAATGGTAAAGTGTATAATAGGATAAATGGAGATAAAGCCAAGGCAGATTGGAATCCAGAACTTGTATTTCTTACGGATCCGAAAGACTATTATGCAGCTTCTTCAATTGGTAATTCGGTAGGACTTATGTTTTATGATAATTTGCATAATCGTTTTATGGTGAATAAAGGTGGAGCAGGGTATTTTAGTTTTATTACGGGAGCAGATTATGATTTTTCTAGCTATGATCCTAATGATATGGGAGATGGTATAGAGTTGGTTATTATGGGAAATCAAAGTTCACGAACAGATTTTATGTGGGAATTAATGAAAAATACCAAAACAGGAGAATATGTATTGGTAAAAAGTAAGACAGGCTTTAATTCATCATGGGCAACAACATTTGTAGCTGAATACAAAAAAGTCCTTTCTAAAAATGAATATCCCCATTTATATGAAGCATCGGATTTTATAGCAGGAACGAAACTATTTTTTGCAAATTCTTCTCCTTGGAAGGATTATGTTTTGGGACAACCCAATATATTCTTTTTCTTGAGTAATAATAAAATATATGCGTTTAATGTCGGAACACTTTCGGAAGGTGTATTAATTGATGGAAATGCCGAAAATTACACGATAACAGGGATGGATTGTACCGAGATAAAGGATCCTATGGGAGTGGAAGATACATATGTTCAACTCACAGTGGCAGTTAAAGATCGTAGTTTGGCTGGTAAATCGGGAGGGATTGCTGTTTATCGTTTGAATAATGTGGGTGGTCTCTCTGCTGAAAAAATGTATGAAAAGACAGGATTCTGTGATGAGGTTCTTTATACCGTAGAAAAGTTGAACTAATAAGAGAGGCATAGTGGAAGTATCAAAATTTTCCTTTAAATGTTCTTTGGTTCTTGGTTTATTGGGAACATTGGAGAACTAGAAATTATTGAAAAGTGAAAATTTTGATACTTCTCTTTTACATTATTAGATGAGTAGAATTAATTTATTCGTTATGAAAAAAAGTATTATTGTTTTTATTTTTTGTATCTTATTTTTTAATGTTTATAGCCAACAAAAAATAGAAGGTAATTTAGGTAATTTCCATGTAAATAAAATTTATTTGTTTGAAGTTGTGAATGAATATCGAGAGATATATCGAGTCATTGATTCTACTGAAGTAAGCAAAGGTAACTTCATGTTTGTCTTGAATAATGTGACTCCTGAATTATATTTTATGAGTGATAATTTTGTTTTTAGATGAAGAAAATGTGATGTTAACAATAGAGAGTGTGACTGAGAAAGAGATAACATGGAATGTGAAAGGCTCACGTTTGAATAAATTGTATCGTGAATTTGCAGATGAATTATATGTTGCAACTAATAGGCATATTCGGGATTCTCTGGATCGCCGTTTTTTTCAAGCACGGGAAGCTGGAGATAAGGTTGAAATGGAAAGAATAAAACAAGAAGCAATGCCTTATTATGTGGGAGAAAGGGATATTGAAAGAGCTTTGGTAGATCGATATTTGGAAAAAAATAGAAATAATCCTTTTGGAGCGTATCTCTATTATTCTAAAATATTTCAGTTTAAAAATTTTCCGACAATGAATGAGATTGATAAAGAAAGGGCATATATCGGAGCTTTTGGAGAAAAGGCGAAAAATAACCGTTATATATCTTGGATGGAGGAGCAATTAATGACTTATGAGAATTGTTCTATAGGCCATGAAGCTCCTGAAATTATTGGGAAAGATACTTTGGGAAATCCAATTCGTTTGAGCGATTTCCGAGGTAATTATGTGTTGGTAGACTTTTGGCATTCATATTGTCATTGGTGTCGCAAGGAAACTGCTGTACTAAAAAAAGCGTTGAGATATTTTGAAGGAAAGAATTTTAAAATATTAGGAGTTTCTTCTGATTTTCATGAAGATCGGTGGAAAAAAATTATTCGAGAAGATGGGTGTTTCTGGGATCATATGATTTTGGAACGAGGAAATCCAGCTTCTCGTTTATATTGCGTTAAAGGAGTTCCATATATTGTGTTAATTGGGCCGGACGGGAAGATTCTGGCCAAGGAGTTGAGGGGGCAGGATTTGATAGACGTGCCGGATCAATTTGTGAAGTAAACGAATTAACCCGAATTTAATCGTGAATATCTCGTGAAAGTCCCGTGAAAGGACGATACAGACGAGATATAGCCGAGATAAAGACGACTTAAAGCCGAGTGGAGTCGTCTTTATCTCTTTTTTTTACACTTGTACGTGTCGGATAAGTCTTTGACTGGGTTTGATTTCTACTTTATTTGGGCTATAAAAAACTGATAAGTAGCATGACGTTCAGTAGGGTAACAATTCCCCCGATCACGTACAGGAGCCATTTCGTGTAGGTAGAATTTTTGTATTTTCCCATGACCTTGGACGAGGAAGTGAGGTAAACTTGCGTGAAAATGGTGATCGGTAACTGTACGCTTAGAGCCATTTGCGAGTAAATCAACCCTTGGAAAGGATTCGATACTACCATGATCAGGGCAAAAGCGAGGATGAGGGAAGTTAGCACACCGATGCGGGAATGACTGTCCTTGATGTCGTAAGGCTCCTTGTATATTCCAGCGAAAATGGAGCCGGCAGCCATACCTGAGGTAATAGTAGAAGAAATTCCGGCAAACAGGAGAGCCACGGCAAAGATCACGGAGGCATTATTCCCAAGCAATGGTGCCAGCAGGGAATTGGCTTGTTCCAGTTCCGTGACGGGAGTTCCGGTTCCGAAAAATGCGG
>ENA-OROM01002692-OROM01002692.1-human-gut-metagenome-genome-assembly--contig:-NODE-2692-length-12404-cov-2.059681_pt1 | contig 12404 bp, 5 predicted proteins | sample MGYA00242129_ERZ509050 | MGnify/ENA primary metagenome ERZ509050 (study PRJEB26280, sample SAMEA2338701) | human gut metagenome | biome: human gut; feature: human-associated habitat; material: faeces...
GAAAGCCGAACGGTCATTCTGCGTACTCATTGCAAGTGCTTGCGGGCCGGCCTGGCTATCAATACCCCAGTCGTTCACATAAGAAATATTCTCCGAGTAGAAATCCGTTGAATTTATTTTCACGACTGTACCTTCAAACTGATAAACTTCGGATGCCGGATTATGAACGGAATATTTCCAAAACTCATCATTGTCACCCTCTGCAGGCTTACCACCTACATTCAGTTTATGATGAATAATTGTCTTCTCTTTATCTTGCCCGATTAAATGAATGAATGATTTTTCTTTCGGCACAATCACCTGTTCTCTATAAGAACCGTTTTTCACAAAGATGAGCCATGGCATCGAACGTCCGGCCGGTGCTGCATCGATGGCAGCCTGTACGGTTGTATAATCTCCTGTTCCATCTGCAGCAACAATAGCGTCGAACACACGTGCAATAGGATCGGGACGCGGCACCGTAGAGAAATGAAGTGTCACTCCGGGGAAAGAATTACCTACAAGATTGGTAACGGCTCCTTCCGGTAATACAAATTCATACTGAGTACCATAAGACAGATTCTTATAAGTATAAGAAGCGGTCTTACTACCGAAAACCGGAGTTATCGTCTCTCCATTGAATACAACCGGAACAGTACCGGCTTTCACTTTTTTATCAAATGTAAAAGTGATAGTTCCGTTGGCAGAGGCAGTAGACGAACCTTCGACCGGGGTAGTACTCAATAATACAGGAGGTTCCGGATCAGCGTCATTCGGATCAGCATATACAAAGAGATTGGCCAGATAAAACCCCTCGGTAGCATCATCGGCAGGCTGCCCCAACAATTCACTGCTCAAATCGGGTATCCAACGAATATAGATTGTAGATTTCTCTTCCTCTGTCAGCGTTACAGGCAACACGGCATCACAAGCGATCCATTCCGTACTGATTTTTCCGGTCATGTCAATCGTTGCAAGATCAAAGAACGTCGTACCATCCGTAGAATACTGCATCTTTTGTAATTTGTGTACGCATTCATTATCTGCAGCGATCATAGACTTCACATGGATATTATTATATTCACGGGCCGAAAATTTAGCCTGGAAATAACGGGGAGCTGTCTTGATATCGGCTGCAGCTGTATAGCGGCGGGCACAATCATAAGTTACACCACCGAAAGTACGGTTACTACCTCCCCAATTGGTAGAGCTTCCGTCGTAATTGTATAAACTCAGGTTTCCGGTATTATCCGTCTGATAGTAATAGTCTCCCGGACGATTGCCACGAGGTTCGGATACGGCGAAATCCCATCCGACAATAAACGGAATCACATCGAAAGCAGCAGTCAATTCCCGATCGGCATCCATAATCACCTGGCGCGATACCTCGCTGGACTGATCCTCCCAATACATAAAAGAAGTAACCGGATTATTCACTATAGTAACTGTTACAATGGTTCCTTTCTCATAACGGTTTCCTTCTGCCTCCGGACTCAATGTCACTTTTCCCCATTTTGCACCATCTCCGGTTAAGTTAACGGTCAAATTCTGCATATCCATGGCATCAAATACAGCTACCACCTTCATATCTTTATCTATTTGGAGGGTCGCCGGATTTTCCGTCGAAAGAGTTTTACCCGATCCATCCTGCCAAAGTTTGAAACGGAAACCATAATTGGACGTAGCGGTGAATGTTGCATTGTCTCCTTTTTCGACAGCAATACTAACCGGTGAAACACTACCGGCCTCTTCGGGTAAAGCAGCAGTCTCTACATGTACAGCATCTCCCAAGGACTTTATCCAGCGAGGATCACCTACACACTGGCCATCCACACCGGCAGTAGCCAGTGGAGAACCGGACAGGATCGTAAAATCACCGTTGTCCGGATCAGGGAAACTTAAAGCAGACAGCCCCAGACTTTCCAAGGTAAGATCATTCACCTGTTGCGAGACGGCATTACTAACTTTATAACCTCCATAATTGACTATCAGGTTATTTTCCCCTATCACATTACCCCCGGTAGCTTCCAGTAAACTCGGAGTTTGTCCTGCTACACCCGGTTCGGCTATGATATTGTTACGAAAAACATAATTGGAATTAACACTGTAATTTTTGGACGTTTTACAAAGTGCACGATCGGAACTCTTTGCCCATTTATATACCGTATTGTTTTCGAACAAAAACTCCATTACATTATCCGTATCCGAAGCATTGGCTAAGAAAAAACTCTCCCCACCCGGATAATTATACAAGGTAGAGTTACGTACGGATACTTTACGGACAATGTGCTTTGGATATAGGAAGTTCCAACCTTTATCACCACAATTGCGGATGATACAGTTGGCAAACTCTATCTCACCAATGCTATATCCATTATTATTAGTGCGAATAAAACAACGGTTCACAGATTCAATCGTACAATTAAGAACCCGGATGGCAGCAATATCGCCTACCTTATCTACGCTGATAAAATAATCACCGGACGGAACGATTTTCAAACCGTCAAAAATCAATCCGCCATTCATAATTGCCTCATCATTACCGGATACACCGAACCGGATCTCCGGAAGCTCTGTTGCAGAAGCAGACTTCAAAGTAATTGTTTTTCCGGAAGGAAAGGTCACGGATGAAGCATATATACCCGGTTCGAGCAATAAAACATCTCCATCACCTGCATTGGTATACGCATCATTAAAAGTTATCGGATCCACAGATATCTCTGTCGCTCCCAAATAAGAAAACAGAAATAGAAAACAAAGAAGAAAATGTGTTCTCATGATTCAATTTTTTAGTTTAACAATATAGATATAGAAACCTACCAGATTGCAATATTAACGCAACCCTAATCGTTTAAAGGGGAATAATTAGCAGAATAGGAGGATTTTTAAAGTAAGTAGTTAAGGGAAATACATAAGATAAGCTATTTCTATTTAGCTGACTCATCACTTAATCACTTAACCACTTACTATTTACTATTTAAACACTTAATCACTCAGTTACTTACTACTTAACTACTTAACTACTATTACATAGCTTTATTCTGATTTTCCGTAATATCGCTGACAAGACTGTTCAGATAAACTTCCAAATTAGTATATCCATCTTCACTCAATGTAGTCGTAATACCATCGGAAGCATCATTCGGATTCAATCCGTTGGCAGTCTCCCATACATCGGGCATACCGTCTCCGTCCGTATCTTTCAAAGCATCAGCCGCCACACCGCCATCACTCAACTCGGGCCATGGACTTGCCTGCCCTGCGGGCATCACATCCGAAGGCAAATCAATTAATCCGGGAGCATTAGCCGCACCTTCGGTAACACTACCTATATAAGTAGCCGTACCGTCTTTAGTCTCTTTAGCAATACGCTCGTCAATAATATCCCGTTGTTTTGAACATCCTGCATAAGCCACTACCAGATTGAAAGCCTGCTCTGCGGTATGAGTAGTAATGACATCGGTTTCCAAAGGAGCATCCAGACGAATCGTATCACGTGTAACAGTAGTAAACAAACCGTCACATTTACTATTGTCAATCTGTTCGTAGATACCTTTTGTCCAATTATCATTCGTTACTTCATCACTTCCTTCCACCACATTTCCATCTACGAAGAACTTTCCCCAGACATGCAGCATGGGAGCAAATGACGGGAAAGTCTCGATATATTCCGTAGTACGGATGCCAATGCCGGCAATACGATAGCGAACTGCTTTATTCTTAGGAGTGGCAGGTCCCGGTTTATAATAATTGTTGACGATATTCACTTTCATGCCTTCACCACCGTAACATCCGTTTCCGGCCCAATTATAGAATACATTGTTCCGTAAATCCATATGTTCGCGTTCCTGTGTAAACGGACGTGGGCCAAGGCGCGGGACACGACTTTCATGATGAGCCATCAAATTGTGATGATAAGAAGCGCCGGCACCTCCCCAGTTGCCACCATATCCATGTTTGCCTTTTCCATGTCCGGCAGTACGAAGGCTTTCGGAAATAATGCACCACTGGATCGTCAGATTCTCGCCACCATATACCGAACAACATTCATCCACCGACCAACTGATGGAACAATGGTCCACAATCACGTTTTTATTCTCCATTCCTCCCAATCCGTCAGGTTCTCCGCCGGATTCATTACCTACACGGAAACGAAGATAACGAAGAATGACGTTGTCCGCTTTAATCGTGACCGGATATTTGGCAATACAGATACCTTGTCCTGGCGCTGTCTGTCCTGCAATCGTCAAATCACCGTTGGAAATGGAAAGATCCCTATCCAGAAAGATGGTACCGGCCACATCAAAAACAATCGTACGTGCTCCGCTTTGCGAAACAGCATGCCGCAAAGTTCCGGATTGTGTTCCATCTGCAAGAGTAGTCACATGATATACTTTTCCACCACGGCCACCGGTGGTATTCCTTCCGAAACCTTCGGCACCGGGGAAAGCACAAAGTTCTCCCGATGGCTCGGGTTCTGGTTCCGGCTCTTCCACAGAAGTACCCGGTTTTACGGGACTGTCAAAAAATTGATTGGTCTCGGTGCATCCCCCACATACTAATGTGAGGAATGCTGCGCTAATACTAAATATCAATGTCTTATTCATTTTCGTTCGTTTAAACTGATTATTACTATTACCACCATCTCGGGTCACCGGCAGTTTCCTTACCGGGGAACTTAGCCGTCGACTTCAAATGGAAATCACCATTTGCAGGATCGACAAACAAATCTTCCGACGTTCCGCTATACGGAGTGATATCGGTAAATCCATAACGGTCTATAATGATATCCGAAGTCATATAAGAAGACGTGAAAAGGAAATAAGTGGAATAATTGCTATAGGTAGCATTAAACTTCTGCCCGTTGTTCGAACCGGCAAAGATCGTATTGGTAACAGATATTGCACCGGGTTGCTTGTCAATGCGATAATAGTTTTTAGTAGCAAACGTATTATTATAAACAATACACTGATCCATCACCACCTTTTCAATTCCATCGTTGAGCTGCATCAGACTTCCCATCTCGGTCAGAGTAGATTTTGTGACCGAAACCAAGCCCACGCGGGTCTGTGCCTTTCCAAAGACAATCATGCCATAACCATCGTGTGCAATATCGGTAATCATACAATCATCGAACAGAATCTCATCTATTTCGAGTTTATCGGTATTGAAACGCAATATACTACGATTATAATGAGCAATCGTACAACCCGTAAAACTGATAGACCGGAAACAGCTTGAATTACCGATACCGAACAAATAATTCTTTCCGTCGTTCAGACCGTCCAAATGAACGTTTTCAAAAGTGATGCCATTCATAACTTCTTTCAAGGAAATAGTCGGAATTTCCAATACCGGCAGTTCACCGGCATCAGAGGCAACCCCTACAAAGACCAGATTCTCAATGCCACCCGGTATGGTCACCGAACCGGAATTATACGTCACTCCACCTTCAAACACCAATGAAACATCCGTCACTTTACGGGCGGCACAGTCATCCAACAAATAGGTAATCGTATCTGCTTCGGTAACATGAATTACTTCACCGCTCTGCATACCCGATGTACGGAATTTAATTTCTCCCCGTTTCACTTCTCCGTCAAAAGCCTGAGCCATATAGCCCGTACCACCGACCAGACCGGATACCACTATACTACATGCATCTACCATCTCCTGTGTCAACGGAATCTCTCTCGGATTAGAAAGTCCATCGTTTTCATCTCTTTCCGAGATAACCAGATGAGTGAGCGATTTCACCGGTGTCCAGGTCAGAGTCACATTATCTATTTCCGGGGTAGCTTTCGTAAAGATCTGTTCTTCCGGAGTCTGAAAGAAGAAACTGACATATCCGGACTGACGTCCGCTGATACTGCTGATAGCTTTCATACGTACGGAATACTTTGTGACTCCTTTCAGATCTTCAAAAATCGTACGATATTCGGTTTTCATCTGAGTAGTCGATTCGGCAAACGGTGTCAGAGTATCCGCCTTGATAGTAACCGTCCGGGTTATGTTCTGAAACAACATACTGTCTTCACTGAACTCAAAAATGTAATCTGTGGCGTTCACCACTTTCGTGTAACCAATCTCGATGGAGGTAGGCATTACTTTTTTCTCTTCGAAAGTCAACGAACGGAACAAACCGTCCTGGCTCCCGTCCACCGGCCAATTGTTTACTTCATCTTCGCAGGCAGCTGCCAGAAGCAACATACAGGAAAGAAAAGCATATATAATTTTTGTCTTCATATCTTCTGTAGAATAGTAAGATTAATAACCATAAGAATTTGACAGATATCCTTTCGACTCATAGATATCTTCATAATAGATTGCATATACATGACGATAATTACAGGTCTTGTTTCCTACTTCATATTGCACAAAACGACTTGATATTTCAGAGCCATGCTGTAACTCGCCGAACAAAGAGGAATAATCATAATCAGCCATCAGACCGGTAGCCGCTAACAGTACCTTCACCGGGCCGTCCACATGTGGTGTCTTGTCTCCCTTTTCGGGTTTCTCAAAGTTCTTGGAACACCACTTTGCTTCCTGATATACAGTTTCATCCGGGTTAGCCGGCAATTCTTCATAGAAATTAATCGAGTTTATGTCGATAAATTCGTTGTCATCTTTAAACTTATAATAAACCATTGTAGGAATATCAGCAGGCTGATAAGTTTTGTCGAAAATGGTCACAGGCTTCGAGCCGTCCATCATGTAGCAAAGAGCGCGCTTCATATCTTCAATCTTCTTGTCGAGCAATCCCCAACGCACCAAGTCCTGTTTACGAATGGCTTCTCCACCAAATTCCCAGGCACGTTCATTAACAATCGCCTCAAAGAAATCGGGATCATACTCTTTAACCTTAGGAGAACCGGCACCAAAAGCTCTTTCGCGTACCTGCTCCAAAGCCTGACGGGCAGAGATCTTTGCTACCGTGCTTACTTCATCCGCACCTACCAATGCATTACGAGCCTCGGCAAACATCAGCAACACATCGGAATAACGCATCACAATCCAATTGATACCGGTAGAGATACGTGAATTTGCCGTTTTATGCATGGATTTATAAGTATCATTCGTCCAGAAGAAGTTCCATTTGCCCAGCATTACTGTCAGAATATCATTTCCCATCTTCTCTTTATTCTCTGAGGTATAGCTGAACCACGTAGCACCATAATCACGGCGCAGGTCCTCTCTGTCGAACGAATAAAAATAGTAACCGGTAGTAGCTACATAAGAGCCACCGAACCCACGGCTTCCGTATTGGGTATTCGCCCCTAACGAATATCCCATCAAAGAACCGATATCCCCGTTCTGTCCTAAGCCAAAACCTACTTCAAACAGATTCTCATTAAACTTATTATAATCCAGATGGCAAACAGTTTTCCAGATATTGCCAAAGTCAGGATCCAAAGCATGAGGATTTTCCGGATCACCGATCATTTCGGCACATTGTTGTTCGGCGATCTCATAAAAGTCTCTCCAGTTCTTAGGACGGCCTACGTAATACCCATTTATCTCTTCTATATCCGGATGATGTTCCACATTGGCATCCGAGAACTGATTACCGTCACGAACAGACCAACCACCGGCAAAAAGAGCAATACGTGCCAATAAACCTTTGGCAAACCCTTTCGTTATCCGTTCACAATTGTATTCGGATTCTTCGCCCAGCCATGGCAAATACTCAATGGCTTCCTGCATATCTTTTACAATGGCCGCATAGGCGATGTCTTTGTCCGTCTTATTCATGTACACATTAGACAGGTCGGATTTGGACGGTTCGTCTTTGAAAGGGACATCTCCCCACCAACGCAACAATTCGAAATATCCCATAGAGCGTAATACTAATGCCTCCCCCAAATACCGTTTCATCACATCCGAGCTACCCAATAATGAAGATTTACGGATACCATCCACCGCGGTACTGGCCAGTTCGGTCAGTTTGAACAATTCCCCCCATTGAGTAGTTTTGTTATACCAGTTACACCAGAAGTTTCCGGCTCCGGAGTCACCGGTTTTATCAATATATCCGGTGTCGGAGAATCCACGATTGGTTTCGATGTCCGAAACTCCCTGCCAGTTTACCGACAGTTTCTGTCCATAAGCATACGTACCGCACAAAGAAGAGTATATACCCATCAAAGCCGCTTTCGCCATAGACTCCGTTTCAAAAACCACCTCACTGCTTTGCTTGGAAGGAGAATCCGTATCGAGAAAATCGCTGCACGAAGTAAAGGTCAATGCTCCGTACAATAATATAGATATAAGTTTTTTCATCGTTAATAGTTTTTAGAATGTTACATTTAAACCAAACACATAAGAACGGGCTTTCGGATAAGCAGAATTATCGATACCCGGACTCAGGTTACTTTTCGAAGTACTGACTTCGGGATCCTGTCCGCTATAAGCAGTCCAGCAGAACAGGTTGTTTCCGGTAGCATAGACACGCAGATTCTGTACACCGAACTTACGGGTAAATATCTTCGGCAATGTATAACCGATAGTCAGGTTACTGAAACGGAGGAAAGAACCATCTTCAACAGCCCAATCCGTCAGGATGGTTTGTCCCATAATAGGACTCCAGATTCTGGCATTACGGTTCAGTTCCATCAATAAATCGGGGTTAGCGTTGTCTCCATAAAAAATATTGTTTCCGGTGGCGGGATCAATCGTTGTAAAACGGTTCTCAAGACTCATAAGAGAGCTTACGTTCTGATAACGTTTGGAACCGGCATAAGTCGTAAAGTCTATCTTATTCGCATTTAGAATATCGTTACCATATGACCAGTTGAACATAGCCGCCAGATCGAAATCCTTCCATTGCACATTCAATCCAAAACCACCGGTATGCTTCGGAAGTGCATTTCCGATAACTGTACGATCCACATCTGGGTCAATTTGCGTTCCTTCACCTCCGAGTTTTCTCAATTTGATGTGTCCGGGGCCAAAATAACTGCCACTGGTGGTAATGACACTCGAACAATCGGGCACTCCTTCATTAATCACCCATTTCTTGGTTTCCGGATTGTATGTGAAATCATCGAACGAATACATACCGTCTGTCACATAACCGTAAATCAGTCCTAATTCCTGTCCGACAAAAACACGATAATCGTCTTTTCCGATATCAGCACTACTACCCGAAGAGTGAATCATTACAGAATTGCCATCCAAAGCATCGACACGGTTTCTGTTGAAAGCAATATTGAAGTTGGCAGCTATATACAAATCCTTCGTATCGACAATAGTTCCGTTCAACGACAATTCGATACCCCGGTTCGTGGTCTGCCCTAAGTTCTGGTACTGATTATCGTATCCGGAATTGGAAGGAAGATTAATCTGAAGAATCAAGTCCTTCGTGATATCCTTATACATATCGACCGTCACATTCAACCGGTTATTAAACAAACCGATATCCAAACCGGCATTAGCCGAGTATTTAGTTTCCCATGTCAGATTTTCATTACGTAATGTCTTCGAGGGTTTCAATGCACTCTCCACTGATTCATTCGGATAATATAAGTTCTTGGAAGCACTTTCAAAGCTATAATCCTGACGCCAATAAGAACTTACGCGGGCATTACCTACGGTACCGTAGCTCAGACGCAGCTTCAAATTAGAGAGCCAATCCTGCGTGTTCTCCATAAACTTCTCCTGCGAAATTCGCCATGCAGCAGAACCACCGGGGAATACACCCCATTTTTTAACAGGAGCAAAGACGTTCGATCAGCACGCATATTGAATGTGAACAGGTAGCGGTCATCGAACGAATAGTTTACACGTCCCAGGAAAGAATTCGTACGGCTCGGCTCGCCGATTGTCGTATACGTAGGTTGTGCCGATCCATAATTCCACATCGCCAAGATGTTCTCTGCAGTAAAATCTATCGGATAGAATTTTGAGTACATCTTCGTTTCATTCTTCTGACGGTGGTTGTACTCCAAACCGACCATTGCATCGAATTTATTCTTACCAAAAGTAATCCCATAGTTCAGGCGGCTTTGCACAGCCCATCGGTTTCCTTTCCAGTTCTGACGTTGCGCCACCGGTTGTCCGGCATTGCTGGCAGCCTCACCGGTATTGTTCAGCCAGATATTATCGGTATCTTCGAATTCAAATCCATACATCCCTTCGGCACGTAAAGACAGTCCTTTGACAATATTCCACGTAAACCCTCCATTATAGATATTGGAGAATTTATTCTGTTGCTTATACTCGTTTACAATATTATAATAAGGATCATTCAGACTGCTGATGTTCTCCACTTCATAACCATTATTACCCAAATCATCTTCAGTCAAACCATCGAGCGTACTGATAGGAGGGTATTTCACCGTATCTCTCAACTTCTTTCCTCCCGATACACTCGGACCGTCGATTACGGTTTTACTCAGTTTCATGTTGAAATCGAACTTCAACGCCTTGTTTATGTTCTTCTTTATCTTCAGGTTCAAATTATCGCGTTTGAAGCGAGAAGTATTCATAATATAAGTTTCATCATCGTGCGTATAGCTCAAGCTATATTGCAAATCCTGCGTACCGCCGGAAATAGATAAGTTATATTTTTGCTGTACACCGGTGTTACCGAACATTTTTTCCTGCCAATCGGTCCCCTCGGACGCTTTATAAATTCCTATATCCTCCCACACTCCATAACGTCCAAAGAAAGCACCGCTCTTATTGCTCGGATCGAGCTCGCGTTGGTAATACACATATTCATAAGGAGAAAGTACATCATACAGATTATATACACTGCTCAAACCGACTGAGGCTCCGAATTTAATTTCCGTTTTCCCCGCCTTTCCGCTTTTGGTAGTGACAAGAATAACACCGTTGGCACCCTTCGCACCATAGATGGCAGTAGAAGAAGCATCTTTCAATACATCGATCGATTCGATGTCACCGGGAGGTATATCATCGATATTGTCGACTTGGAAGCCATCCACGATAAACAACGGAGAGTTATCCTGCGTAATAGAACCACCACCGCGTACACGGATATTAATGGTAGCATCCGGCGAACCTTCGGTAGTAACTACATTTACACCGGCAAGGCGTCCGGTAATCGCACTTGCGGCAGATGTAACGGGAATATCTTTCAGCGTTTTTGCACCTACCGAAGCAACGGAACCGGTCAGGTCTCCCCGTTTGCTCGTACCATAACCGATCACTACGACTTCATCCAAAGCCTGGGCATCATCATGAAGCACTACCTTGATTACTTTTCCGGTAGCGGCATCTACCTCTTGAGTTGTCATACCGATATACGATATCACCAACTTCTTGTTTTTACCGGAAACATTCAGAGTGAAATTACCATCCAGATTTGTAATAGTGCCGTTCCCGCTTTTCCCTTTTTCTATTACGGAAGCACCGATAATCGGTTCACCTTCGGAGTCGGTCACAACTCCCTTCACCGTGATATTCTGCGCAAACAACCCCAGTGGAATTGTCAGAAGCATGAGTAATAACCACGCAATACGCCTGTTCTTCATTTTACAAGATTTTCGTTTCATGTTAACAATACTAAATTGATTATGTCGCAAAGGTCTGTAATTTACAAGAAGCGATGGAGGAATATTTAGTAGAAAGAGGGCATTTTTTTGACCTATAGGCATAAAAAAGAGGATATAACAAATGTTACACCCTCTCGTATTATACCGATCAATAATTCCTATATAATGGCAAACAGTCTAATCAAGGCTTTGTTTATGAGCAATTTATCCATATACATTTTGTCCCTGTTCAAAATTCTACCAGAATGCGGAATATTTTACCCGGTGCTTCTATCCACTCTTGCATGGCTTGCAAAGCAAGTTCGGGTTTCACTACTTTGGAGATCAATCGGTCTGTCGGGAAATTTCCTTTCTTCAACAAGTTGATTACTCCACGGAAGTCGGCCGGTAAAGCATTGCGCGATCCGCAAATATTCAATTCCTTCTGAACAAAATATTTGGTTTGAAACGCCACCTCGTTTTTAGCATAACCGATACAGACAACCCTTCCCGTAAAAGCAACTTCATCGACTGCCATCACATAGGTGACCGGACTACCTACCGCTTCGATTACCACATCCGGACCGAAACCTCCGGTCAGTTCCATCAAGCGGGCATGCACATCTTCTGTCTTCGAATTGATGCCGTGAGTCGCTCCAAGCCTGGCGGCCAAAGCCAGTTTCTCGTCATCTACATCCACAGCTATCACATCAGCGCCCCGCAAAGCCGCTCTTACCACAGCCCCCAAACCAATCATACCGCATCCGATCACCATTACCGTGTCGTTATCGGTTACCTGTGCACGCGATACCGCATGGAAACCGACACTCATCGGCTCGATCAACGCACAATCACGGGGTGAAAGGCCGATAGCAGGAATCACTTTGGTCCAAGGCACAGCAACATATTCGCACATCGTTCCGT
>ENA-OROM01002703-OROM01002703.1-human-gut-metagenome-genome-assembly--contig:-NODE-2703-length-12350-cov-3.500203_pt1 | contig 12350 bp, 3 predicted proteins | sample MGYA00242129_ERZ509050 | MGnify/ENA primary metagenome ERZ509050 (study PRJEB26280, sample SAMEA2338701) | human gut metagenome | biome: human gut; feature: human-associated habitat; material: faeces...
ATTCTAAGATTAGGTGCATTTTTTCTTGCTTTTTAAAAATTTAAGGTGAAAATTATTTTGTAATCTTTATGTGAGTTCATTCTATGAAAAGTGTTTTTGATTTTGGCTTCTCTGCCTTAAGCACTAATCCAGCCTCAAATAATTTTGTAGAGACTGTCTTCAAGGCTGGAATGAACATAACCTTAAAAAATCATTTGAATTTTCTACATCGCAGATAAAGAGGTAAAAACAAAAAAACTTCACTTTTAGTTTTATAACAATACAAGCTTTTAAACATTTATGAATATCGTTTTATCGACATATCTAGGAGGAAGACATGAGTAATTCTAACGAATTCAATTCAGTTAAAGATATTTTTGAAGATACTCTAAAATATTACAACTACAGTGAAACAACAATTAATGAGCTGTTAACAGATAGTTTTATTAATGGATTGTTAGAATTACAAAAGCAAGAACCTGAAGATAATAATGCTATTTCTTTATTGCGAAATTTTTCTCAAAATCAGAGTCTTGCGTCACTAACTGAACTAGATAACGAACTTCGAAAGGAATTAAGTAGCGAAGGATATATTAGTAATATGCTAAGATATATTAATGCTGCTTGGATGAATGTTAATTTCGAAGAAAATCCCACATACGCAAAAAGTTCTATTCAAAAAGATGATGTTGATAATACAAAAATAGGCATCTCAATTATGGCTGGTCTGCTAAATTTTCTCTCAAAGACAGCAGGAACAGGACAAAAAATTATTGCTTCCGAAATAACTGTACCTTTAGAAGTTGCTCGAAGATTACATAAAACAATACAAAATCAGTATGATTTTATTGATGCTGGCGAACAAAGTATGAGAAATGCTCGAAGCGGAATACATGATAACATATCTACCGCTACAACAACCCGTTCCCCACTAGTTGTCGACCTAGATGGTGATGGCGTGGAAACAACAACTACAGAAGATGGAACACATTTCGATCATGATAATAACGGATTTGCTGAAAAAACTTCTTGGGTCGGAAAAGACGACGGCTTGCTGGTAAGAGATATCAACGGAAACGGACAGATTGATGATGGAACGGAGTTGTTTGGAAATAACTCCGTTTTGTCTAACGGGCAAAAAGCCGCCAATGGCTTTGAAGCATTGAAAGATTTAGATTCTAACAACGACGGCGTTTTTAACAGTTCTGATACGGCATGGAACCAAGTTAACGTGTGGAAAGATTCCAATCAGAATGGTAAGGTTGATGAAGGAGAGCTGTTAACTCTAGAACAGGCTGAGATTGAAAATATTGATTTAAATTATCAAAATTCAAATGCCGTAGATACTAATGGCAACACCGTTGGGCAAATAGGATCTTTTGACAAAGAAAACGGAACCCAAGGAAACATAAGCGATATTTGGTTTAATACTGATTTAATGGATACTGTTGATAAGACCAATATTGATATCCCTGCTGATATAGCTGCTTTGCCTAATGTCACTGGCTTTGGCAATGTGCACGATTTGCATACGGCAATGGCTTTGGATACCTCCGGTGAATTAAAAGCCTTGGTTCAGCAATATGCTGCCGAAACAGATTCTGAAGCTCGTCAGCAAATTTTGTATAACATTATATATCATTGGACTGGTGTTCAAGATGAGCCAATTGATGGGCGTGATCCGACTCAAGTTTATGGGAAAGTTATTGATGATACGCGTAAACTTGAAGCGTTAGAAGAGTTTATGGGGGAAGAATATCTTGGAACCTGGTGTTGGGGAGAGCGAGATCCCAACCCGCACGGCAAAGCAGCCCCCTATATCTTACGTGCTTTTGATATTTTAGCAGAATATGTTAATAATGAACTATTGGCACAAACGCATTATAAGCCCTTATTGGAAAATGTTAAATTAATATGGGACAATACAACTGAAACATGGAGTGTAGATGTTTCCGGGGCTGTTGCGCAAATTCAAAGTCTTTATAATGAAAATGTGGAAAACGGCATCATAACATTTAGAGAATTTGAGAAATTAGTAAAAAATTGTGGATACGATAACTTACAAGCAATTTATGAAGCTTTTCGAACTTATGGCTCTCTTACCGGTAGTGATTTGGATGCCATGTTTGCCAAGTTTGGATATACCTATGGAACCGACTTGAACGATGACTTAACCGGAACTGCCGGGGTTGATGAAATTAACGGATTAGCCGGTAACGATTCTATCTACGGCGGTGCAGGTAATGATACCTTAGACGGCGGTACGGGAAATGATAATATTTTCGGCGAAAATGGAGATGACATCCTGATCGGGGGCGAAGGTAATGATTATCTGATTGGCGGGAATGGAGCTGATACTTATATCTTTAATCCCGGATTTGGTAATGATGCTATTGATAATTCAGATGATAACGCTTCCGCCAATGAACCTGATATCATCCAATTTGGCGAAGGCATTTTAGCCTCAAAAACAACTTTGGGACGTCAAGGGTACGACCTTATCATCACAGTTTCATACGATCCTGATGAAAATGGTACTACTCGTCCGAATGATTCTATCCGGATATACAGTTATTTTGACCAGCAGGGAACATCCAGCGCAACTGTTAATTCTATTGTTTTTGCTGATGGAACAACTTGGGATTATGAATATGTTCGTGATCATTGGAACAGCATTCCCGATGCGAATGGCGGAGAAACCCTTGAGGGAAACAATGAAAACAATACAATCAACGGCACAAATTACAACGACATCCTTATAGGAAACGAAGGAAACGACACAATTAATGCCGGAAACGGCAATGATCGTTTGCTTGGCGGAACAGGAAACGACACATTAAACGGTGGTTCCGGAGACGATACTTATCTTTGGAATTGGGGTGACGGAATGGATACGATTTCCGATACCGGCAACCATGATAAAATCTCCTTTGGTGACGGCATTACATATAGCGATCTTAAGTTCCGCCAAGAAGGGGGAAATTTAAGAATTACTGTCAAAAATAATGAAAATCAGGGAATGTTAATCAATGGCTTTTTCTCTAGCTTGGATTATAAAATTGAAGATTTGTATTTTCAAGACGGTTCAATTGTCCATTTATCCGAAATTCCGCTGACATTACATCAGCTAAATACAGATGAAACTATTAACCTTACCGGAAACGGCGATACTGTATATGCTAATGGCGGAGACGACAGAGTCAACGGCGAACAAGGCAATGATACGATTTTCGGTGGTGACGGCAATGATAATATCTACGGAAATTCCGGAAATGATGTAATTTCCGGTGGAAAAGGTGATGACACGATAGATGGCGGAAATGGCGCTGACACTTATATTTGGAATCTGGGAGATGGTTTAGATACTATAGCTCAGGTTTCTAGTGAAGACATTATAAAATTTGGTCCGGGTATTACATTTGACAATCTCTCATTCCGTAATGACAATGGTGATCTGCGTATCTATATAAATGACGATGATACTCAGGGCGTCATTTGTAAAAATTTCTTTGGTAATGATAGTTATAAATCGAAGCAAATCATTTTTAATGATGGAACATCTTTCGCATTGCCTACTTCACCATTAACCCTAACCCAGAAAAACACCAGCGAAACAGTCACAGCTACCATATATAATGATACAATTTATGCTAATGGCGGTGCAGATACAGTTCACTCTGACCAAGGAGATGATGTGATTTATGGCGGTGCCGGATTCGATTCCTTCTATGGTGAAGATGGAAATGATACTTTAATCGGTGGTACAGGAAGCGACTACATGGAAGGTGGAGCAGGAGACGATACTTATATATATAATGTTGGTGACGGTTTAGATACAATTTATGATTATGAAAACAGCTCAAGCACCGGTAAAAACGATAAAATTAAGTTTGGAGAGGGAATAGAATTTTCTGACTTAACTTTCCGCAGAGAAGGAAACAGCTTAATAATAACCTTGTTTGGCGACATTACTCAAGGCATCACAATTAAGGAACATTTCAACAGTAATTATAGTATTGAATATTTAGAATTTGCTGATGGAAGTATTAAAAATTTGACTGAAATGGGGTTCGCTTTTCAACAGACTGATGGTCATGATAACATTACCGGTACAATTTACAATGATATCATCTACGGAAATGGTGGTAATGACACAATTTCTGGAGGAAATGGAAACGATATCCTCGTCGGAGGCAAAGGGAATGATTCTCTAAAAGGTGAAGCCGGAGATGATACTTATATCTGGAATTCAGGGGATGGTTTTGATACCATTACAGAAGCTTCAGGAACAGATAAGATTGCCTTTGGTGAAGGCATTAGCTTCGAGAATTTAACTTTCGAACGTGACGGAAACAGTCTTAACATCTATGTCAATAATGACAAAACTCAAGGTATTCAAATTTATAATTACTTCTATAGTAGTAGTTATAACGTTGAAACTCTGGAGTTTGCTGACGGTTCGACGGTTAATCTCACGCAAATTGGATTAACGTTCAATCAGCATGATGGATCGGAAAACATTTCCGGCACAAATTATGACGATATCATTTATGCCGAAGGTGGTGACGATACAATAAATGCCCAAAATGGGAACGATACCATCTATGGCGGTTCCGGCAATGATTCAATTGATGCCGGTAACGGTAATGATATCCTTGTTGGTGGTACTGGCGACGATTCCTTAAATGGTAATGCAGGTAACGACACCTATATTTATAACCTCGGAGATGGTTTTGATATTATTACTGATAGTGCCGGAACGGATAAAGTCAAATTTGGTGAAGGCATAAATTTTGAAGACTTAAAATTCACAGCAGATGGTAATAATCTTAATATTTATATTAATGATGATAAGACACAAGGCTTTCAAATTTATAATTATTTTTATAGTGACAGCTATAAAATTGAAACTCTGGAGTTCGCCGATGGTTCAACAATAAATCTTTCTCAAACAGGTCTGACACTTAACCAGCATAATGGTTCGGAAAACATTTCCGGTACGAATTATGACGATATCATTTATGCCGCAGGCGGAGATGATACGATAAGCGCTCAAAATGGGAACGATACCATCTATGGCGGATCCGGTAATGACACAATTGATGCCGGTAGCGGTAATGATATTCTTATTGGAGGCACTGGTAACGATTCCCTAAATGGTAATGCAGGAGATGATACTTATATCTGGAATTTAGGGGACGGATATGATATTATAACGGATGGAGCTGGAACTGATAAAATAAAATTTGGTGAAGGCATCAGTTTCGATGATTTAAAGTTTGCTTATGATAATAATTCATTATGTATTTTTATCAACAATGATAAATCTCAGGCGATTCAAATCAATAGTTTTATGTCAAACAGCAATTACAAAATTGAACAACTGGAATTTTCAGACGGAACAATAAAAAATTTATCAGAAATGGGATTGACTTTCACCCAATATGATAGTTCTGAAAATATTATCGGTACAGCCTACGATGATATCATTTATGGTAATGACGGTAATGATACATTAAATGGTGGAAATGGAAATGACACATTATCTGGTGGTACTGGCCATGATAGCTTAAATGGCGGTGCCGGAGATGATACCTATATATGGAACCTGAATGATGGTATTGATACAATCAATGATTCCGAAGGAACTAATAGAATTAAGCTAGGAACAGGTATTGTCGTGGGTGATTTGTCCTTTGCCCAAGTTGGCAGTAATTTGCGAATCATTGTCAAAAATAATCCATCACAAGGATTAATTATTGAAAATTATTACAACAATAATGACAGATATAAAATTGGCACAATTGAGTTTGCAGATGGTTCAGAAGCTTCTATCGCCGATCTCCTTGGTAATTTGGTTTCCCTGCCCGATCAGATAATTGAAGGTACCGCTGATGATGATATTCTGACCGGCGGTAACGGTAATGACACAATCAATGCCGGAGACGGTTATAATGACATTACCGGCGGCAAAGGCAACGACACCTTAAATGGTGGCTATGATAAGGATACATATTATTATAACCTTGGAGATGGTTATGATGTTATTTCTGACCCTTATGGTCGCGATAAAATTGTTTTTGGTGAAGGTATTTCTTCAGCAAATTTGATTTTGCAAAAAGATGGAAATGACTTATTCATTAGTATAAAAGGTCATGACAATGACAGTATCCGCATTTTACGGCATTTTTATAATGATGACCGTAAGATTGAACAGCTTGAGTTTGCTGATGGTTCAACCCTGAATTTGTCTAAAGGCGGGCTTATCTTTAATGGAACAGAACAAGGAGATAATATTAGCGGCACAATCTATAATGACACTATATATGGCGGCGATAGCAACGATACCATCAATGGTGAAGATGGAGCCGATATCATTTCAGGAGGTAAAGGTAATGATGTTATCAATGGCGGTGTTGGAGAAGATACCATTATCTGGAACTTAGGAGATGATCTGGATACTGTCTCTTTCTCGAATATTGACCACCTTAAGTTCGGAGAAGGCATTACTTTTGAAGATTTAACCTTCTACGAAGAAGGAAATAACCTCAGAATAGTTGTTAAAGGAGATATGGAACAGGGGGTTATTTGTCAAAGTTTCTTTTACGACAATAATAATAAACCCGAAGATATTATCTTCGCGGATGGTTCTAAGTTTTCCTTTAAAAATTCTGAATTAATTATTCACCATGGAGATAATTCGGAAAGTATCTCAGGAACGGATTATGCGGATACTATTTACGGCGGTCAAGGCAATAACAACATTTCTGGTGGAAATGGTAATGATATTATCTATGGTGAGGATGGTGATGATACTATCTCCGGAGGGAATGGAACAGATACCATCATCGGAGGAAAAGGTAATGATATCATAGATGGAGGAACAGATGTCGATACCTTTATCTGGAACTTAGGTGATGACCTTGATACCATTAGTGCAACAAATATTGATATTTTGCAGTTTGGTGAAGGCATATCCAAAGACGATTTGACTTTCCGCTGCGAAGGAAACAATCTCCGCATTGTTGTTAATAACGACGAAACACAAGGTATTATTCTAGTTAATTTCTTTTACAATAACACCAATAAACTGAATGACATAAGGTTTGCCGACGGAAGCACATTTAATCTGGCAACGTCAGGTCTGACATTGGATCAGCATTTCTCTAGTGGTAACACAATTACCGGAACAGATTATGATGATACCATAAATGCACAGAACACATACTCCGTAACCATTAATGCCGGAAATGGAAGTGATGATATTACTGCTGGTGATAGCAATGATACTATTAATGCCGGAAACGGTAATAATATCATGCGCGGAGGTAAAGGAAATGACAGCCTAAGCGGAGGCAATGGAGACGACACATATATCTATAATATAGGTGACGGATTTGATGTTATAAATGATTCTCAAGGCAGTGATAAAATCATTTTCGGAACAGGTATTTCTAAAGATAATTTAACATTTACCCAAAAAGGAAATTCTTTAGTCATAACATTAAATCAGGATACTTCTCAAGGAATTGAAATTGCTAATTATTATTATCAGGTATCTAATCAAATTGAAGAACTTCTATTCTCTGATGGCTCCAGTTTATTGTTACCGCAGATAGATATGGTTCTACAACAGGGAGAAGAAGGCGAAACTATCAGTGGAACCAATAGCAATGAAACGATTTATGGCAACGGAGGAAACGATACCATAAATGGTGGTTATGGTAATGATATCATCATTGGCGGCCAAGGCAACGATACCCTAAATGGCGGCGGAGATAGTGATACTTATGTTTACAATCTCGGAGACGGTTTAGATACAATTACGGATAATGCCGGCAGCAATAAGATTGTCTTTGGTGAAGGTATTTCCCAGAGTAATCTTGGTTTCACTCAGATTGGCAATAGTTTGTTAATCTATCTGAATGGTGATAAAAATCAGGGAATTATGGTCAATAACTTTTTCTACGATGACGCCCATAAAATAGGCGAAATCCATTTTGCTGACAATTCGGTATTTTATCTCTCAGAGACTGGATTAACATTAGATCAGTCAGACAGAACAGATAATATGACCATAAGCGGAACTGATTATGATGATACCATTACCGGCGGTTCTGGCAACGATACTATCAATGCTGGTGATGATGACGATGTTCTCATTGGTGGCAAAGGTAATGATACCTTAAACGGCGGCTATGGACGAGATACATATATCTATAACCTGGGCGATGGTGCCGATATCATTAATGAGACCAGAGGTAATGACAAAATCAAATTTGGTACGGGAATAACCCAAGATGATTTAACCTTTACCCAGGAAGGAAACAATCTGAGAATCCTGATTGGCGATGATCCGTATCAAAATATTCTGATTAATAATTTTTACAGCAATGTAAATAATCAGGTCGAAACACTCCAGTTTGCCGATGGTTCAAGCTTTAACCTCTCAACTCAGGGCTTAACGCTGCAACAGACCAATGCAGATGATACTGTTAACGGAACGTATTATAACGATGTCATTTACGGAAACGGCGGTCACGACACAATTAACGCCAGTGAAGGTAATGACACGATTGTAGGAGGCATCGGTAACGATATCCTGAATGGAGGAAACGGCGATGATGCCTACGTTTACAATCTCGGTGATGGTTTCGATACCATCAGCGAAACCGGTGGAACGGACAAGATTGTTTTTGGCGAAGGAATTACCCAAAATGATTTGTCCTTTGAACAGATCGGTAACGATTTGAAGATTTCTGTCAATGGTAAGGATGACAAAGGAATTCAGATTAATGATCAGTTTGGTTCATCCTCTAATAAAGTCGAAATCATAGAGTTCCATGATGGCAACACGCTGAATATCAGTAATGCCGATCAGCTGATACAGGCGATGAACAGCTTCAGCGTCAGTAATTCAGCTTCGACGGATACCCTGTCCAATCCGACACAGGATGTCAGCGATATGTACTCTCTAGCGGTCAGTCAGGATTTGACCAGAAAAGCAATCTAATCAACCAAGCATTATCCGGTTATCAAGAAGAACTTGATAACCGGATAATCTGAAGTCTAAAAAGAAACTGAAAGTGACAAATTCCATGCAAGAAATAAAACAAAAATTTATACCTGTTGACAAAGAATTGTCGTATAAGAATAATCAAAAGTTTTATCCACAGGCTCAAAACAAGTACTACTAATGATTTAAGAAGAAACATGACAAGACATTAACAGAACAAAAAAATAATTTTCTTGCATAATTAAAATTATAGAGTGAAACTAATAACAAAATTACTCTTAATGAGAGAGGGCGTAATGAACTATTATACGGAACAGTCGATTAATGACCATCTCCATGGACTACCTCCTTCGGACATTGTTTCAGGTGTTTCGTTCATTTCGGCTGCTTTTCAGATTTTTTTAACATCAGCAAACCTTTGCCTGCTTATCAGACAAAGGTTTTGTTATATAAATAAAAGTTTTTAATTTGGAGGAAAAATGAAAATAACAAAATTATTAATTATGGCCATAATTCTTTTCAGCATTAATAAAGTTCAAGCGCAAAATACAGCATCTCAAATCAGCGATGAACAGGCTCACGAGATTGTGTTTAAAGGTACCCCTGATGATGTTAGAAAGCTTGTTCAAAGTGGATATAACGTAAATAAAGTTTATCTCTGTAATACTTTATTAAATGTAGCCGTAAGGAGTTCTGCCCGTGGAACAAATGCACGAAAACACCCAACATATGCGTTAGAAAAAATTAAAATATTGGTCAATGCTGGAGCAGATGTAAATTTAATTCCTTGTCCTAACTTGTCAATGCCTCCATTACATTGGGCTGTTTCTCTTCCTCAGGAACTTAAATATCTTGAAGTTGACGCAAATAAGATAATTGATGAAAAAATAAAAAATAAAATTGGGGAATGTAATTTTCCTGGAATTGTTTCTAAACCCTGCGAAGAAGTTACCCCAGAGGAAAGAAAAAAAATCAAGATAGCTGTCAAAGATGCAATGCAATTAGCATATAATACATTTTCTCCATATTTTATGGAAATTATAGATTTTCTGGCTACAAATGGAGCAGATATCAATTTGAAAGCAGGAACATTAGAAACTGCACCATTGCATATAGCTGCAACAAATCCACAGGAAATAACATTAGCTCCATTACAATATTTAATAAAGAAAGGGGCGAATCTTAATATTCAAGATAAAGACGGAAATACCCCTTTATTTTGGGCATATGGGCTAAGAAATGATAGTGCTGTAGATGTTTTAATTAAGTCAGGAGCTGATGCAACAATTACAAATAGACAAGGGGCTATTTATAAAGATGTAGAAGGTAAAAACATAAGAGGCTTCATGGATGTACAAGGAAATATGATATTTAATGAATTCTAACATCAGCAAACCTTTGCCTGCTTATCAGACAAAGGTTTTATTATATAAATAAAAGTTTTTAATTTGGAGGAAAAATGAAAATAACAAAATTATTAATTATGGCCATAATTCTTTTCAGCATTAATAAAGTTCAAGCGCAAAATACAGCATCTCAAATCAGCGATGAACAGGCTCATGAGATTGTGCTGCATGGCACTCCTGCTGAAGTACAACGGTTAGTTAATAATGGATATGACATTAACAGGACATATCATTGTAATACATTACTAAATACCGCAATTAAAAGTGCCGCGAAGGGAGAACATGCTGCGGACTATCCTTCCTATGCGATTGAAAAAGTAAAAATTTTAGTAAATGCAGGAGCGAATGTAAACCAACAGGCTTGTCCAAATATATCTATGTCTGCTTTAAATTGGGCAGTAAGTCTTCCTTTACAAATGCAAAATACAGAAAAAGAAATAATAAAAGTGACAAATGATTATATAGATTCAGGAGCAGTACAATGTAATTTATTAGGTATAATCTCTAAACCTTGTAAAGAGATCACAAACGAAGATAGAAAAAAAATAGAGAAAGATGTTAAATCAGCATACAAAGTAATGAATAAACAGTTAGTACCATATTATATGGAGATTGTAAGTTATTTAGCCGATAACGGAGCCAAAATAAATGGGAATAATGACGATGGACATAAAATGTCACCACTGCATATTGCGGCAATGAATCCTGAAGAAATAACATTAGAACCTCTAAAGTATTTAATAACCAAAGGTGCAAATGTAAATCAGAAGGATGAAACGGGAAATACTCCTTTATTTACAGCTTATGGTTTTAAAAATAAAGTATCTGTTGAATTATTAATAAAAGCAGGTGCCGATATTAATATTAAGAATAATTTGGGAGCCTTTTATAAAGATGTTACAGGGATGAGGATGGTCGATTCATTGAATGGAATCAAAAAATCAGAACATGAATATTAATGGAGGATATAGATATGAACAAAGATGAAATTAAATCACAAATAGAGGACATTTTAAATTCATATAATTTAGATAAAGGATTTATAGACAGATTCGTATCAGATGAATTTATAAATGGAATGTATACCCCTTCAGATGCTATTTTCTCTAGAAAAGGCGATAACTTAGTTATAACCTTGTTCAATGACATAAGTCAGGGAATTATAATTCAAGACTTTTTTAGTAATGAACATTATCAAGTTGAAAAACTAGAATTTATTGATGGAACCATTACCGACTTAACTACAGGTTTAACATTACAGCAAAGTGATGGACATGATAAAGTCTCCGGAACATCATATGACGATATTATTTATGGGAACAGAGGAAATGATACCATAAATGGTGAAAGTGGTAACGACATATTAATTGGTGGCAAAGGCAATGATAACCTTTCTGGAGGTAATGGCAATGATACTTATATCTGGAACTTTGGAGACGGTTTTGATCGTGTTACTGATACTGCTGGGAATAATATCATCCAATTTGGTGAAGGGATAACTTTAGAAAATCTGACCTTTGAACGGAGTAATGAGAACGATTCGACAAACGGGAACGATTTATACATTTTTGTAAATGGAGATAGAAATCAGGGAATAAATTTATATAATTTCTTCGGTTCTACGGCATATCAAAACTTCAGCCTCAAATTCGCCGATGGATCAACATTTATCCCTAAAGACAGTAGTTTTGATTTTACTTTGCCGGAAGGCCAAATAAAATTAAATGATTTTAACCATAATGATATACTGGCTGGAAACGACCAAGATAACACTATAAATGGTAGCAGTGGCAACGATATTTTAATTGGCGATAAAGGAAATGACAACCTTTCTGGAGGTAATGGTAATGATACTTATATTTGGCATCTCGGAAATGGCTTTGACCGTATCACAGATAGTTCCGGGAACAATATCATCCAGTTTGGTGAAGGGATAACTTTAGAAAATC
>ENA-OROM01002705-OROM01002705.1-human-gut-metagenome-genome-assembly--contig:-NODE-2705-length-12347-cov-3.372356_pt1 | contig 12347 bp, 9 predicted proteins | sample MGYA00242129_ERZ509050 | MGnify/ENA primary metagenome ERZ509050 (study PRJEB26280, sample SAMEA2338701) | human gut metagenome | biome: human gut; feature: human-associated habitat; material: faeces...
CAAAACGGGAGCGGATGTTCCGGAAGGTATGCGCAAAAAAAACGGCGCTTCGACCCGCCGGGTCAAAACGCCGTTATGAAAAAAAGGGTGAGCTACTTACATCGCACCGCTACGACCACATACCCTTGCTCGATTCCTCGCCTGGGGGATTCTGTAGGAGCTGGTCGTGTAAGACTCACCCGGGCACAAAAGTAGGAAAATTTTATATCTTTGCAAAAAAAAACTGAAATGCGTAAGAAAATATTAGGTTGGGGCCTGCTGGCGGCGTTCGTCCTGACAGCCGGCGCAGGGCTTGTCCTGCGGCAGCAGTTCTATGGAAATGCGGTCGTTACGGAGCGGGACCTCTACGTGAGCGCCCGGGCCGAATACGGGCAGGTCGCGGACTCACTGCTGCCGCAGATCAAACACCGCCGGGCTTTCGACGCCTATGCCCGGAGGATCAACCTGGCCGAAACCTTCAAGCCCGGGCATTACGTGCTCAAACACGGCATGAGCGTCATCGAAATCGCGCGCATGCTCAAGCTGGGGTTGCAGACCCCCGTGCGGGTGACGATCAACAACGTGCGCATCCCGGCCCAGCTGGCGCAGAAACTCGCACGGCAGATCGACGCCGATTCCACGGCGATCATGCAGGCGTTGACCTCGGAGGAGCTGGCCGCGGAGGTCGGATTCGACAGCGTGACGCTCTTTTCGATGTTCATTCCCGACAGCTACGAGTTCTACTGGACGGTGACGCCCGGGGAGTTCGTCAAGCGCATGAAGCGCGAGTACGACCGTTTCTGGACTTCCGAACGCGATGCAAAACGCAAGCGCAGCGGATTGAGCCGGCTGGAGGTGATGACGCTGGCTTCGATCGTCTACGAGGAGACCCGCAAGAGCGACGAGATGCCCCGCGTGGCCGGGGTCTACGTCAACCGCCTGAAGAAGGGCATCAAGTTGCAGGCCGACCCGACGGTGAAGTACGCCATGCAGGATTTCGGCCTGCGCCGCATCCTCTACCGCCATCTGAAATACGATTCGCCCTATAATACGTATGTGAACGAGGGGCTGCCGCCCTCGCCGATCTGCATGCCCGGAAAGAACGCCATCGACGCCGTGCTGAACTACGAAAAGCACGACTATATCTTCTTCTGCGCACGGCCCGAATTCGACGGTTACCACAACTTCGCCAAAACCCTTCGCGAGCACAATAAGAACGCCCGGGCGTACAGCGACGAACTCAATCGGCGTAAAATTAAATAATTTTTGTATCTTTGTCATCCCATGCTTGCGAAGATATACGAACAGAACCCCTCGGAGAAGGAGTTGCAGCGCGTCGTAGACGCCCTGGAACGGGATGAAATCATCATTTATCCCACCGACAGCGTCTATGCCTTCAGCTGTTCGCTGCGCTCGCCGAAGGCCATCGAGCGGCTGCGCCGCATCCGGGGCAAGAGCGAGGAGAAGTTCACCGTGGTCTTCGAAAACATCGCCCAGGTCGCGGAGTACTGCCGGGTGGACAATGCCGTTTTCCGGATTCTGAAGCGCAATCTGCCCGGGCCGTTCACCTTCGTGCTGGCGGCTTCGGCGCGCATTCCGGACAAGGCGCTCGAACGGCGCCGCACGATCGGCGTCCGCATTCCGGCCAGCCCCGTTGCGCGGGCCGTGGTCGGGGCGCTGGGGTGTCCGATGATCACCACGTCGGTCAAGGACGACGACCAGGTGGTGGAGTATACGACCGATCCCGAACTGATCCACGAGCGTTACGGCCGCGAGGTCGCGCTGGTCATCGACGGAGGCATCGGCGACAACGTCCCCACGACGGTCGTGGACCTGACGGGCGACGGGCCGGAGATCCTGCGCGAAGGCAAGGGTGAACTGCAATGAAGAGGGGGCTGATGCCGCCGCGCGGCAAGGCTGGCGCCTCGGAGTGTTAAAAACAAAATAGAAAAATGGAGAAGAAGAATTTCTGGAACGAAGCCGCGAAATACGGCGTGATCATGGCTCTGGTCGCGATCCTTTTCGACGTGCTGGGCTTTTACGTGCAGAACACGCTGCTGTCCCTGCTGTCGCTCGTCATTTTCGTCCTGCTGCTGGGGTATCTCACCAAACGCCGCGCGGAACGCTTCGGAGCCAGGGGATACGGCTACGGGCAGTGTCTGGGTTTCATGGTCAGCGTGATGCTCTGCGCCGGGTTTATCGAGGGAGCCTTCATGGGCGTCGCCTCCAACTGGCTCTTTGCGGCCAGATACGAGGCGATGATCGGCCCGTCGATCGCCATGCTGGAGAACACCGGGTTCTACACGGGCGACCAGATCGAGATGATGATGAAACTGATGCGTTCGCCGCTGGTGCAGCTCTTCAGCGGAATGCTCGCCTCGGCTATCAAGGGCGGCTTTTTCGGTCTGTTTATTGCTGCCTTCACCAAGCGTGATCCCGACGTTTTCTCGGAAGGCACTAACCAATAAGGATGGATAAACTGAATATATCGGTCGTCGTGCCGCTCTACAACGAGGCGGAGTCCCTGCCCGAACTGGCGGCATGGATCGACCGCGTGATGCGCGAAAACGGGTTTTCGTACGAGCTTATTCTGATCGACGACGGTTCGTCGGACGGCTCGTGGGAGGAGGTCGAACGGCTCAAGACGCAGTATCCGGCCATCCGGGGCATCGGTTTCGCGCGCAACTACGGCAAGTCCGCGGCCCTCTACTGCGGATTCGCGGCTGCGGAAGGCGAGGTCGTCATTACGATGGACGCCGACTTGCAGGATTCGCCCGACGAAATCCCCGAGCTGCGCCGCATGATCCTCGAAGAGGGCTACGACCTGGTCTCGGGGTGGAAAAAGAAACGCCACGACCCGATCGGCAAACGCTGGCCCAGCAAATTCTTCAACTGGACGGCCCGGGCCGCGTCGGGCATCCGGCTCCACGATTTCAACTGCGGGCTGAAAGCCTACCGCCGCAAGGTGGTGAAGGCCATCGAGGTCTACGGCGAGATGCACCGCTTCATTCCGTTCCTGGCCAAGCAGGCCGGGTTCGGCCGCATCGGCGAGAAGGTCGTCGACCATCGCGCCCGCAAGTATGGCAGTTCGAAATTCGGCCTCGAACGCACGGTGAAAGGGTATCTGGACCTGATCACGGTGCTGTTTATGACGCATTTCGGGCGTTCGCCGATGTACTTCTTCGGCAGCCTCGGAACGCTGATGTTCCTCATGGGCGGCGGCACGACGGTGTGGATCATCGCCGAGAAGCTCTGGAAGCAGAGCCACGCCCTGCCCCTGCGGGCGGTTACGGACCAGCCGCTGTTTTATCTGGCGATTTTGGCCGTAATTCTCGGCGTTCAGCTGTTTTTGGCCGGATTTTTGGGCGAGCTGATCAACAGAGGGTCTTCCGAGCGGAACAAATACCTGATCGACAAAACTTTGTAAATGATGATACAACGAATCCAAACGCTTTATTTGCTGATCATTGCGGCGCTTATGGCCGTGACGCTCTTTTCGGGGCTGGCGTGGTTTGCGGGTGACGCCGGCGAGTTCGGGCTTTACGCCTTCGGGTTGAAAACCGCCGAAGGGGAGCTTGTCCAGTCCACCGTCTATATGGGCGTCCTGCTGGCGCTGGCCTGTGCGCTGCCGCTGGTGACGATTTTCCTGTTCCGTCGCCGTTTGCTGCAAATACGCCTCTGTGTGGTGGAAATGGTGTTGCTGTTAGGCTCGCTGGTGATGGAAGGCGTCTATTACTTTTTGAGCTGGCGGGTCTTCTCCGACCTGACGTTCCATACGCAGGGCTTCAAGCCCGCCATTGTGCTGCCTCTGGTCTGCCTGCTGTTTGCCTATTTGGCGGCCCGTGCGATTTTCCGCGACGAACTGCTGGTGCGCGCAGCCGACAGAATACGCTGATCGAGCGGATACTGCTGACCCGGAGTATGCCCGAGCGCATGTTCCGGGTCTTCTGTCCCCGTCGGCGAACTGCTGTTCGGACGGAAAAGGGTTGCAATTCGGACCGATCTGATTATTAAAAGAATGTTACAAACCTTTGCAGGTCCGGAAAATAATTTTAACTTTGAGGCATAATATATTGTCATTACGTAGTGAATTTAAAGAATTTTGGCTACAAACAATACATTTTTTAACTAACACTCAACTCTATGAAAGTAGTAAATTTTTGGAAGACATTGTTCTGTGCAGCGCTGGCCGTGACGGCTTTTAGCGCATGTTCGGACGATGACGAAGAGGGCGGTTATTCGGGCATGCCCGAAATTACCGTGAACGGCGGCGAGTCGGTGACTGTCGCCGGGAAACTCGAGGGCGGCAAGCTCGAACAGACGGTCGAGGTCGTTTCGAAAGGCGACTGGACCCTGACATTCAAGAACTCCGGGGATTCGCAGTGGGTTACTCCCAGCGCGATGTCGGGCAAGACCGGTACGACGCAGCTTACCTTCACGCTGGGTCAGGCTTCGGGAGAGCGCAGCGCAATCCTTGTTCTGACCGCCAGCTCCACGGTCGAGGGCTTCCCGCTTACGGACGAGGCTACGATCACGGTCGTACAGAGCGACAGCGATGTTCCGACGGGTAACGCTCTTTACAGCGAGAACTGCGGCACGAAGGTCGATAAAGTCGATGGCTACTGGCCTTATGTGGACAAGTTCGAAGGTTGGACCCGCGGCGGTTCGCTCGATCAGAAGGCCGTTACTTATACCGGCAACAGCGCTTCGGTAGCCAACAGCGGCAAGGTTTTCGATCCTGCCGAGGATGAAACGACGGTAGTTACGGGTCCTCCCTATGTTTCGATGAACAAATCGACTTCGGTTTTCAACATCAATGACATCAATATCGCATCGAACACCAATTTCACCTTCACGTTTACTGCCGCTCAACAGATTAACTATTCCAATGGCGTAGTGCTGGGCGACATGACGGATGAAACGATTCGGTTCTCGGTGTCTACCGATGGTTCGAGCTATGCTCCCGTTGCTCTGAAAGTCAAAAAAGTCGCTTCCGGCTACTGGTATCTCTGCACCGCCGAATTCAAACTGCCTGCCGGTGTTTCGACCGACAAGATCTGGGTTCGTTTCGACGGCTATGCAGGACTTGAAAACCACGGTCTGCGTATCGACGACTTCAAACTTTATGAAGGCGGCAACGGTTCGGAACTCGTCGTTCCTTCGGTGGATTATACGAAGGGTACGGTTGCCGAGGCTATCGCAGCCGGAGCCGGCAAGAACTATGAGGTCGCCGCTACGGTCGTAGCCATGCACACGCAGGGTATCCTGATCGGCGATGCGTCGGGTGTCATGCTGGCGTTCCTTGGCGAGGCTCCTGCGGTAGCTGTTAACGATGCCGTTACCGTTAAGGGAACGACCGAATTGCGGAATGGCGTCATTCAGTTCGGCAAGGAGGGTCTTTCGGTCGCCAAGACCGGCACGGGCAGCTATAACACGCCTGCTCCCGAGGTGATGGACGGCACGGCTGTCACGGCCTATATCGCAACGGCCTTGGAAAATAAGGCTGTGTACAAGTATGTGAAATACAACGGTGAGTTTACTGTCAGCGGCAACTATTACAATGTCGTTATCGCCGGTACGACCACGAAAGGCTCTGTTGCCTATGGCAAATTGGAGTGGGCGTCGTTTAATGGCAAACCGGTGACTGTCGAAGGCTGGCTGCTCGGCGGTACGGCCAACTATCTCCAGACGATGGCTACGTCGGTGACGGTCGATTCTTCGACGCCGATTGTTAAAATCTCCGCTCCCCAGCAGTTCGCTGCAACCTCTCCCGTGGCTCAAACGCTCAACTATACGGTTACCAACACGACGGCTTCGGCTGTAACGTTCGCAATCGAGGGTACGAATGCCGACAAGTTCTCGCTCGGCGCCAAGACTGATAACACCATCGTCGTAAGCGCGAAAGGCGACAACACGGATAAGACAGCCTATACGGCCAATCTGGTTGCCAAAGTTGCCGGTGCGACGGTTGCAACGGTTGCTCTGAAGCAGGCTGCGCCTGCGAGCGGTGATGAGGGACCTGCTTATCTTTGGACGTTGGCGTCGGGTGATATGACTACTGCTGGCGGAACTGTAACCAAAGGTGAGCCTGCAATGGAGTGGACTTCATCTGCTGTAGGTTATATTGGCTGGGATCAGAATTATGGAAAGGGTGTTCAGTTTGGATCCAGTAAAAAACCTGTAAATGGGACTTATACGCTTTCAACAACAGCTTATTCCGGAAAAATAGCTAAAATTGTCATTAACGCCTCTGTTGGCAGTGGTGGTGATGGTAAATTGACGGTAAAAGTCGGTGGTACTCAAATTGGTGAAATAACTACGCTGGTATTGAACGCTACGGATTATACGTTTACTCCATCTTCGCCGGTTTCGGGTAATATTACGATTGAGCTAACAAATACAGTCAAGGCAATGTATTTGAAGTCTATTGCAATTAATCCTGCCGAATAATTCTAACAGTCGAGGAAACCGACTTGTAAAACCAACCACTCTTGGCGGGGATAACTCCCCGTCAAGAGTTTGGTTTCTAAATGGGTCTGCGGACCAAATGTTATACTTTATTCTGAATGATGTTGAAAATTAAACAGATAGGCATGCTGCTCGTGACGATGTCGGCGATGCTTGTCCTGTTTGCGGGATGCGGCGACAAGGACGACGGGGGCGACAAGGAGTCCCTCGCGACGCTCGTTGCAGAGACCGTGAGCAGTTCAACCACAACGAACAAGATTTCGACCCAAGGCCCGTCGGGCATCACCTTCGAGGCGACGATCGTCTCGCAGGGCGGGGATGCGGAGTGGTGTTCGTTCGATTTGAATAAGCAGGTATCCTCCGCCGGCGGAAACGTCGGGGACCCGGCCTACCTCTATTTGAACAAAAACAATTCCGACGACGACCGCACGGCGCGGATCGACGTAACCTATACCAACGGTTATTCCACCTCCCTGACGCTGACGCAGAGGGCCGCGGGCTTCATCGACTACGACCGTTCGTGGGGCGAGCAGCCCGAATATCGTTCCGACGACGCTTATATCTATAAGACCTATTATGCGACGTTTGTGAGCAATCAGTTCTTTCCGGGCGGAAAACTGCGCAACTATTCGGTATGCTACGATGTCGACCGGCATATTTCGCATTGGGTGGCTTATCCGATCTTCAAGAAGGTCTACGAAACGCCCGTTTTGAGCCGGGTCAACGATTTCAATTACGATCCCAATGACCAGCTGCCCGTGATTCCCACCCGCGACCAGCAATACATCGGGACAGGCGGCAACGGCCGCGGTTACGGTGCATGGGGTTACGACCGCGGGCACATGCTTCCGCAGGCTTCGCGTTACAACAATTACGAGCCGAACCGGATGACTTACTACGGCACCAACATGATGCCCCAGAACAGCACGCTGAATCAGAATATCTGGGCCTCGCTGGAGGGCAAAGTCCGTGGCTGGGGAGGCTTGCAGACCTACGATACGCTCTATGTGGTGACGGGAGCCGCTTTCAAGAGCACGAAGACCATCGACAATGCCAACGGACCGATCGCCGTGCCGTCGCATTGCTGGAAAGTGCTGCTGCGCCAGCGGGGCAACCAGAACCGGCAGATCTCTCAATTCAAGGCGGATGAACTGAAAGCCATCGGCTTCGTGTTCACCAACGATGACGCCGGAGCCGCCACGTCGATCGAATCGGCTGTCCGTTCGGTGAAGGAGATCGAGGAGCTGACGGGCTTCAAGTTCTTCCGCAACCTCGACCCGGCCGTGGCTGATGCGGTGAAAAGCCAGAAGAACCTCGCCGACTGGTAGGGATTATGATACAATGAATTGAACCTTAACAACAAAAATCGTTTATGAAGAGAATCTTTTTGACAGGACTGTTTGCCTCGCTGATCGCGGTGGCATGCTTCGCGCAGAAGCCCTACAAAGTGGTCTTCTACAACTTCGAGAACCTGTTCGACACCATTCACGATCCCGGCGTCCTCGATGAGGAGTTCACGCCCGAAGGACCCAAGAAGTGGAACTCGGCCAAGTACACCAGGAAAATCGGGAACCTCGAACGGGTGTTGTTCGACATCGCCGCCGAGGATAAGGATTATCCCGTGGTGATCGGCGTTTCGGAGATCGAGAACCGCTCGGTGATGGAGGATGTGATCGCGCAGCCGAAACTCGCGCCCGGCAACTACCGCATCGTGCATTACGATTCGCCCGACGCACGCGGCGTCGACGTGGCGTTCTACTACCGTCCCGACGTTTTCAAGCTGGAGGGAAGCGCCGCCATTCCGTTCAAGATGCCGGAACTGCCCAACTTCAGGACGCGTGATTTCGTCACGATGTGGGGCACGATCGACAGCGAGCCGTTCTTCTTCCTCGTGAGCCACTGGCCTTCGCGTCTGGGCGGCAAGGAGGCTTCGGCCCCCAAGCGTCTGGCTGCCGCCAAGCAGGTGAAGCACATCGTCGACTCGGTGACCGCCGCCAACCCGGCCACGAAGGTGGTCGTCATGGGCGACCTGAACGACGATGCCACGGATGACAGCATCGTCGAGGGCCTCAACGCCAAGGGCAAGATCAAGGAGGTCGGCAAGGGCGACATGTTCAACCCCTTCATCGGCCTGCTGAAAGCGGGTTACGGCACGCTGGCTTACCGCGACGAGTGGAACCTGTTCGACAACATCATCGTTTCGGAGAACCTCGCCACCGGTTCCACGGGCAGTCTGAAAATCCAGCCCGCCGGCAACTCGAAGTTCTACGGCGGCATCTTCCGCCGTCCCTACATGATCCAGAAGGAGGGCCAGTACAAGGGCTATCCGCTGCGTACGTTCGTGGGCAACGATTTCCAGGGCGGTTTCAGCGACCACTTCCCCGTATATATCTACATCGCCAAATAAACACTCTAAAATATTTGTATGAAACTCAAAGTTCTACTTATTCTGATGCTCGCCGCCGTGACCTTCACGTCCTATGCGCAGGACGGAGGCATCCGCGGTAAGGTGGTTTCGCGCAACGGTCGCGTGGCCTTGAGCAATGTACAGGTGAAGATCGAATCGCTGGGTCTGACGGCCATGACCGACAAGGACGGCAACTTCATCTTCGAGAATCTTCCTGCGGGCAGCTACACGGTGCTCTTCTCTACGCCCGACTTCGAGGACCTCAACCTGATGGTCCGCGTGGGCAATGAGCATGTGCAGGACCTCAAGTCGGTGATCATCGTGCCGTCGGGGCAGAGTGCGGTTCTGGACGACGCCGTTTTCGCCGAATTCGACAGCGACTCCTCGTCGTCGGACACGCAGGCGCTGCCTTCGTCGCTCTCTTCGTCGAAGGACCTCTTCAACAACATCGCATCGTACCGTTTCAGCGAGATGCGTTTCAACGTCCGCGGCTACGATTCGCAGTACTCGGACATCTACCTGAACGGCATCCGCTTCAACGACGCCATGACGGGCTACGGTCCCTGGTCGCTGTGGAGCGGACTGAACGACGCGACGCGTAACCAGGAGAACTACACGGGCCTCGAAGCGTCGGATTTCGGCATCGGCGGCATCGGCGGCATGACCAACGTCAACGCCCGCGCCTCGCAGATGCGCAAGGGATTCCGCGTGAGCGTGTCGAACGGCAACCAGATGTACCGTTTCCGTGCGATGGTTTCCTACGGCTCGGGACAGTTGGACAACGGCTGGTCGTACGCCTTCTCGGTGGGAACCCGCCAGGGCGGCAACGGCTATGTGGACGGCGTTTACTACAACTCCTATTCCTATTTCGCTTCGGCCGAGAAGCTTTTCGGACAGAACCACCGCCTTGCGTTGACGCTGCTGGCTTCGCCTTCGGAGCGCGGCGCGCAGCAGGCTTCGACCGACGAGGCTTACGCTCTGTTCGGCAACAACTACTACAACCCCAATGTGGGTTACCAGGCCGGCAAGCTCCGCAACTCGCGCGTGCGCAACACCCACGAGCCGATCGTGATGTTGAACTATACGTGGGACATGTCGGAGAACACGCGTCTGAACGCCGCCACGTCGCTGCGTTTCGGCAGGAACGGCTATTCGGCCCTGACGTGGAACGCCGGAGCGGACCCCCGCGGCGACTACTACCGCTATATGCCGAATTCGGATAAGACGCAGATCGTGCCGGGCATAACCACCGACGAGACGATCTATTTTTACGCGATGGATGGCGCCATAGCGAAAGGCGTGTGGGACGGTATGCTCGACTACGACAAATTCTTCCAGACGAATATGCGGAATATCGACACCGATCCGGTGCTGTCCAAACTGATGGGTAATAACAGTCGTTCGAACTACATGATCGAGGAGCGTCACACCGACCAGCTGGACTACAACCTGGCGGTCAATGTGCAGCATAACATGCGCCACAACATGCGCATCGTCGGCGGCGCCAACCTGCGCGTCAACCGCACGAATTACTACTCGGAGATCAAGGACCTGCTGGGCGGCGACTATTGGTATGACATCGACAAGTTCGCCGAGCGCGACATGGCCAGCGCCGAGGCTTACCAGAACGACCTGGATTACTACTGGGCTACGGGGCACGCCCGCATTGCCCGTGTCGGCGACAAGTACGGTTACTACTACCGGGCGCACCTGCTCGAAACCAATGCCTGGGCCAACTACACGTGGGGCATCGGCGGTTTCTCGCTGGGCGTCTCCGGATCGGTCGGCTACTCGAACATGTACCGCGAGGGCATGTGGCGCAAGGGATTGTTCCCCAACGATTCGAAAGGCGATTCGAAGAAACTCGACTACCTGACCTACGATGCGAAACTTGCGCTGGGCTACAAGTTCTCTGGAGCGCATTCGATCGAGGCCAATGTGGCTTACATGCAGCAGGCGCCCAAGTTCGCGACGGCATTCGTGTCGCCCCGTACGCGCAACACGACCACGCCGGGGCTGAAGGCCGAGAAGGTGTTCGGCGCAGACCTCACCTACAACCTCAACCTGCCCTACATCAAGGCGCGTCTTTCGGGATACTATACGACGATCGAGGACCAGTCGAAGGTCATCTCGTTCTACGACGATACCCGCAGTTCGTTCACCAACTTCGCCATGAGCGGCATCGACAAACGCTACTACGGCGTTGAGTTGGGCCTTTCGGTTCCCGTATGGAACGGCCTCTCGGTCGTGGGTGCCTTGAGCTGGGGCGACTATACCTATACGTCGAATCCCAACTTCGTGCAGACGGTTGACAACGTGGACAAGATCGTACTGAAAGATAAGGTCAACTGGGACGGTTATCATGTGGAAAGCTCGCCGCAACTGGCTTTCAACATCGGTCTCGATTACCGCGGACCGCGCAACTGGTTCGCCGGTGTGAACTTCAACTACTACGACAACATCTATCTTTCGATGAACCCGATGTACCGTACGGCTACCGCCATTAAGTATTATACAAATGTGCTGACTTCCAATACGGCCACCAATGCGCAGAAGGCATCGGCCCTCTCGTCGATCAAGACCCTCCGCAAGCAGGAGAAGTTTGACAGCGCATATACGTTGAGCGCCAATATCGGCAAGAACTGGTATATCCACCGGGTCTACATGCTGGGCTTCAGCCTCGAGGTGAAGAACATCCTCAACGATCAGGACATCCGCACGGGCGGTTACGAGCAGATGCGTATGAGCAAGGTCCGCGGCGAGGGCGGCGAGCAGATTTACGGCCGCTTCCCCTCGAAGTATTTCTACCTGTTCGGTACGACCTATTACCTGAATGTCTATTTCCGTTTCTAATCGCGCAAAGCATAATTTATGAAAAGTCTTAAAATAGCATTGGCGGCTCTCGTCGGTCTGGTGGCCGTGAGCTGCTACAACGATTTCGACACTCCGGCTCCGCAGAAACTCTATGTGGACGACGATATGGCCGCAATGGGGCTTACTCCGATCTCCATCAAGGAGGTGAAGGAGAAGTTCGGCCCGATCTCCAATACGGGAACCAACGACAATTTCTCCACGACCAAGACCCTCAAGTTCGGAACCCGCACGTCCGAGGAGGCCAAGTTCGACGGCCTCATGGAGTGGCCCGAGGCTTCGAAATACTACATCAAGGGCAAGGTGATCAGCAGCGACCGTCAGGGCAACATCTACAAGTCGCTCTATATCTACGACGGCACGGCCGGTATCGAGCTGAAGCTTTACAACGGCCTTTATCTCGACTTCCTGCTCGATCTGGGTGCGAAGCCGATCAAGAGCCAGTGGGTCTACGTGCGTCTCGACGGTCTCTATCTGGGTAACTACCGCATGATGCTTTCGATCGGAGGCGCTCCCTCGGACGGTATCAACACGGCCGGCAACCACAAGTTCTACGCCAACTCGAACCTCGACAACCCGAAGGTTGCCGCCCTGAACGTCTTCCGCGGCGAATACACGACGC
>ENA-OROM01002706-OROM01002706.1-human-gut-metagenome-genome-assembly--contig:-NODE-2706-length-12344-cov-2.581170_pt1 | contig 12344 bp, 12 predicted proteins | sample MGYA00242129_ERZ509050 | MGnify/ENA primary metagenome ERZ509050 (study PRJEB26280, sample SAMEA2338701) | human gut metagenome | biome: human gut; feature: human-associated habitat; material: faeces...
CTCGGCGGCAGCCATCACGCCGGTCCCCTTCAGCGCGGAGATCTCCACCACCTTGCAGCCCAGCTGGCGGGAAAGCTCCTCAACATTGATCTTATCGCCGTTTTTCTTTACCAAATCCATCATGTTGATGGCGACGACGACCGGGATGCCCAGCTCGGTCAGCTGGGTGGTCAGGTACAGGTTACGCTCCAGGTTGGTACCTTCAATGATGTTCAGGATGGCATCGGGGCGCTCGCCCAGCAGATAATTACGGGCTACTACTTCTTCCAGGGTGTAGGGGGAAAGGGAATAAATGCCGGGCAGGTCGGTGATGGTAACACCCTCGTGCTTTTTCAGCTTACCTTCCTTTTTCTCTACGGTAACACCCGGCCAGTTGCCTACAAACTGGTTGGAACCGGTAAGAGCATTGAACAGGGTAGTTTTACCGCTGTTGGGGTTACCGGCAAGGGCAATTCTTACATCCATGCGTTATGGCCTCTCTTTCTGATGATTTTGATTAGCATACGCTAACCATATGTCGTTAAAAATGCGGGATGCAGCCTCCCGCGGGGTCCGACTTATTCTACCTCTATCTGTTCGGCATCGGCCTTGCGCAGAGAAAGCTCGTACCCGCGCACCGTTACCTCGATGGGATCGCCCAGCGGCGCTACCTTGCGGATATAAACCTCAACACCTTTGGTCAGGCCCATATCCATGATGCGTCGCTTGATGGCGCCTTCGCCATGGATCTTTACCACACGGACGGTCTCGCCGATCTTGGCCTCTTTCAGATTTTTCATCGTCTGGTTCCTCCTTCTTGTCACATTTCGCTTGTGCTTATGTAGTGTAAAAAGGCATCGCTGCCGTTATACCATAATTTTTACCGCCATCTCTTTGCTGATGGCCACGCGGGCTTCCTTTACATTCACTATCACATTGCCGCCCAGGGTGTTTACCACGGTCACTTCACCACCCACCACAAAGCCCAGATTCTCCAAATGGCGTTTTACCTCCGGGCTGCCGCCAATGCGCTTGATGATATTTTCTTCCCCTACCTGCGCCAGGCTTAAAGGCATCATTTGTTTGTCCTCCGTTCCTCAGCCGGTGTCTTTCTTTTGGCTGATGTCACTTTGCAGTTAGCGCTTGCTAACCATGCATTATAATACAAAAACCGCCCTCTCTTGTCAATGGATTTTTCTCAAAAAAAATTCTCCTCCCGCATTTTCGGCAGTCCTGCCATCAGGTTAGCCTTGACTAACAAAAAACTTGTGCAGTTTGCCAAGGCTAACTCGTCATTTCCCCCGCCGCATTACTGTTTTGCTCCTTTTTTATGGAGAATTTCCCCCACAGCCTTGCACTTTGCCCCAAAAATGTGTAAACTATACTCGTAAAGTCTTATTTGCGGCCCATCCATCTCTTATTATGTAAGGAGTATTCTATGCTGGAATTGCAACACATCAGCTACGAAACCGAAGAAAACCGTGAAATACTGCACGATATCAGCCTGACGATCCAGGACCGCTTTGTGGCCATCACCGGCCCCAATGGCGGCGGTAAATCCACCCTGGCCAAAATCATTGCCGGTATCTATACCCCCACCTCCGGCCGCATCCTGCTGGATGGCGAGGACATCACCGCCCTTTCCATCACCGAACGCGCCCGCCGGGGCATCAGCTATGCCTTTCAGCAGCCGGTGCGCTTTAAGGGCCTACGGGTCGGCGACCTGATGAACCTGGCCGCCGGAAAGGACGCCAATATCGCCGAAGTCTGCGCCTACCTCAGCGAGGTTGGTCTTTGCGCCCGGGATTATATCGACCGTGAGTTGGATGCCAGCCTCTCCGGCGGTGAATTAAAGCGCATCGAGATCGCTATGGTACTGGCCCGCGGCACCGCCCTTTCGGTCTTTGATGAGCCGGAAGCCGGCATCGACCTTTGGAGCTTTCAGAATCTCATCCGTGTCTTTGAAAAGATGTACGAGCAGACCCGCGGCAGCATCCTCATTATCAGTCACCAGGAGCGTATCCTTAATATCGCCGATACCATCGTTCTGCTGAAGGATGGCCGCCTGGCGGAATGCGGTCCCCGGGAGGAAGTCCTCCCCCGCCTGCTGCGCAATATCGATACCGCCCCGCCGGTGTGCAGTATGCTTTCCGATCCCATCAAGGAGGTGCGCTGACCATGATTGACGAAATCCAGAAACGATTGCTGAAAGAGGTCGCCGACCTCGATAGCCTGCCCATCGGGGCCTACAATATCCGTGCCAACGGCGCCCCCGCCGGGCGCAATACCACCGCCCACATCAATATCGTCACCAAGACCGATAAACCCGGCATTGATATTATCATCGCCCCCGGCACCAGGAATGAAAGCGTCCACATTCCCGTGGTCGTCAGCCAAACCGGCCTTAAGGATTTGGTCTATAATGACTTCTATATTGGCGAAAATGCCGATGTGGTCATCATCGCGGGCTGCGGCATCCACTGCGCCGGGGCCGAGGAAACCTCCCATGACGGCATCCATACCTTCCATGTGGGGAAAGGCGCCCACCTACGCTATGTGGAAAAGCACTACGGCGAAGGCGAAGGCCGCGGCAAGCGGGTAATGAACCCCACCACCATTGTCTACCTGGAGGAAGGGGCTTCCATGGATATGGAGACCACCCAGATCGCCGGCGTAGATGACACCCTGCGCAAAACCGGCGGCACCCTGGCAGCCGGCTCCACCCTCACGGTGCACGAAAAGATCATGACCACCGGCGACCAGCACGCCATCACCGATTTTGCCATCGACTTAAACGGTGAGAACTGCAGCACCGATGTGGTAAGCCGCAGCGTGGCACGGGACCACAGCAAGCAGGAGTTCCGCAGCAGCATCAATGGCAACAATGCCTGCGCCGGTCACAGCGAATGTGACGCCATCATCATGGATAAGGCCTGCGTTATCGCCACCCCGGCCCTTACCGCCAACCATGTTGATGCCGCCCTGATCCACGAAGCCGCCATCGGCAAGATCGCGGGTGAGCAGATCATCAAACTGATGACCCTCGGCCTGACCGAAGAGGAAGCCGAGCGGGAGATCGTCAACGGATTCCTAAAATAAACGAAGGAGGCTCATCCCATGAATATTACCGAACGCTTCTTAAAATATGTGGGCTACGGCACCAACAGCGATGAAAAGAGCGAGACCTGTCCCTCCACCCCCAATCAGCTGGTGTTGGGGGCCGCCATTGCTGAAGAACTGAAAGCCCTGGGACTTACCGATGTAGAGCAGGATGCCGATGGCTATGTTTACGGCTATCTCCCCGGCGAGGGCGAAGCCCTTGGCCTTATTGCCCACATGGATACCAGTCCCGCCGTCAGCGGCGATCACATTAAGCCCCGCATTGTCACCTACCCCGGCGGCGTACTGGAGCTGGGCGCTTCCACCCTTTCCCCCACCGATTATCCCTTCCTGGAGGAATACATCGGCCAGGAGCTTATTGTCACCGATGGCACCACCCTGCTGGGCGCCGATGATAAAGCCGGTGTGGCGGAGATCGTTACCCTGTGCGAGTACCTGCTGGCTCACCCCGAGGTAAAGCATCGTCCCATTGCCGTCTGTTTCACCCCCGATGAGGAGATCGGCCGCGGCACCGACCGCTTCCGCATGGATCGCTTCCCTGCCAAGGAAGCCTATACCGTGGATGGCGGCGAGCTTGGCGAGATCGAGTATGAAAACTTCAATGCCGCGGCGGCGACGGTCAAGGTGCGGGGGCTCAATATCCACCCCGGTAGTGCCAAAAACAAAATGAAGAACGCGGCCCTGCTGCTGGCGGAATTTATCTGCCGGCCGCCGAAACTCCCGCCCACACCGAGGGCTATGAGGGCTTCTTCCACCTCTGCGAAATGTCGGGCGATGAATCCTCCGCCGAAGCGACCTACATCATCCGGGATCACGACCGGGAGAAGTTTGAGGCCCGCAAGGTGCTTATGCAGCAAACCGCCGATTTTATGAATCAGAAATACGGTGCCGGCACCTTTACCCTGCATATGACCGATAGCTACTACAATATGAAGGAAAAGCTCACCGACCATATGTACCTGATCCATAACGCTGAAGCCGCCATGCAAAAGGCCGGTGTCACTCCCAAGATCGTCGCCATCCGCGGCGGCACCGATGGCGCCCGTCTCTCCTACGAGGGGCTCCCCTGCCCCAACCTCTCCACCGGCGGTCTCAATTTCCACTCCATCCACGAATTTATCCCCATCCGTTCGCTGGAAAAGATGGTCGAAGTTCTCCGGAACCTTGTCACCTTGTAAAAGCACAAAAATATCCCCCCTGCCGCTCCTTTCCGGGAACAGCAGGGGGAATTTTTATGTCAGCTTATTTTTCATAACGCTCAACCATGCGCCGGAAAGATTCTGCGGTGTAAAAGCCACCGGATCGACCGCCACAAAGGGGGCAGGCTCCACTCCAAGAAAATAGTGAGCACAGGCGTATGCCAGCAGCCGTCCTATTTCATAGCTGTTCGGCACCACCACGCCAATGACATTACTGTGCTCATCCAGCTGGTCTATCACTTCCTTACTTACGCCCTGCGTCACCACCTTAATATCGGTACGCCCCAGCAGCGACAGTACTCCCAGCACCGCCTCCGCCATGCGGCTTTGGCTGATGTACAGCGCCTCTATCTGCGGCAGCTCCCGCAGCAGGTCGTTTATCATCGTGTACGCCTGCGTTTCCTCGGTATACTGCACCACCTTATCCAGTGTGATCAGTGGGAACTCCTCCTCCAATATGCTGATGGCACTGCGATCACGGTGCCGCGCCGGCTGGGAATCTCCGCCGTAGCACAGGTAGGCGGCATGGGTCAGCCCATGCGCTGTCATGTATTTGCCCAGCAGCCAGCTGGCCTGCTTACCGCTTTCCACCATGTTGCTGGCAATACAGCAGTCGTACTGGTTCGCGGTAAAGCCTGTCGGCACACAGGAGGAAAACAGCACCTTTGTGCGGCGGGGCAGGTGCTTCCGGAAAGGCGAAACACTGCATTCATCCAGGTTAGGGATGCAGATAACCGCATCCGGCTTGGCCGCAGCAAAGCTCTGCAATTGCAGCTCCTGGATCTCATAGCTGCCGTGGGCGTCGGTCTTTTGCACCAGATGGATCCCCAGCGTATTCAGGCCGTCCCGCAGCCCCTCCAGCTTGGAATGGCTCACCGGCGTGGTCTCCATATAGGTGGAAACGCACACCTTGTAGTCACCCGCCCGCACCTTTTGGATATCCGCCTCGGAAAGCTCCAGTGAAAGCTGACTGGCGCCGGGGCGGTCAAACTGGTCAAAAACCAGTGCCTTGGTGCTGTCCCCGGTGATGAACTCCGGCGAGATGCTGAAAAACCGCTGCCCGCCGTCCCCTTTTATTATTTTGATGATATCCTGCACCACCTCGATGATCCTCATATCGATACGGGTGCGGTTAAAAAACAGGTACTTGGTAAGGAAGATATCCCCGATGGCCAAAAGGGAGATATCCTGCGGCATGGTGACGCCCTGATGCTGCAGGTAATCCACCACATGCATCGTCGCCATCATTTCAGTGGTAATAATGCCGGTAATGCCGCGGCTTTGCAGTGTTCCCAATACCTGATCCAGGTTTTCCAGCGCCAGCGTACGGAACAGGTAAGTCTCGATCTCCACCAGGTTTTCATCAGGAAATACCATATGGTTCTGCTTGTAAAACAGCTTGCATGTCTCCAGCACCAGCCGATTGGTGTAGGGGTTCTCCTTGGGTGTGATAACCAGAATGTTGCGGTGCCCCAGCGAGACCATATGCCGCAGCGCCGCTACCATCGCCGCACGGTAATCAAAGTTGATGTGGTAGCAGCGCGGGTACACCTTCGGGTCGTGGTTCAGGAAGATGATGGGTGCCTCCACTGTCTCGTGATAGCGGGTCTGCACCAGCCGCACCGTGTAGTCCAGTATGATGTAGTCCAACCCATAGCGCTTCTGATAAGTTTTCAGCTCCTGCAGGGTCATCTCGGTCTTTACCAAAATCGATACCACCTCGATATCACCGGGACCCACCACACGGTGAGAAAGCTCCTCGCGGTTGTGGATATCCCCACAACAGTGCAGGGCATCGATCAGGTCCTCGGCAAAGCTGCACCGATAGTTCCGCAGCAGAAAGCCCACCGTGATCTTCCCACGCTCCTGCTTTGGCGCACCCAGCTCCTCCATGGCCCGCTCCACACGGCCGCGCAGTTCGTCACTGACGAACCTTGTCCGGTTGATGACATGCGACACCGTCGCCACCGATGTACCCGCCCGCTTCGCGATCTCCTGAATGGTCGCCATATTTTTCACACCCTCTCGTTTTGTCAAAAATTCGTTATCGCTTTTGTGCAGTTTACCGTTTTAGCCTCCTCTAATCTTTTTTTGGTGTCAAAATTTGCGTAAAACAGCACTTTCATGTGCTTTCCGCTTCATTGTCTTGCCTTTGATAACCTCTTCCTCTTGTTCAAAATCGTCAAATTGTTGTTTATTTTTTGGCATATTTGTGAAATACAGCATCATTTTTACCTTAATCAGAAACAGTGAAGTCCAATTTGCGTAAATAATACACTTTTTCGGCCCAAAAAGCAATGTTTTTCCGTTCTATTTCAGTCAAAATTCTCTTTTTCTCATTTGACACTCCCGAATGTTGACGGTAACATGAAACTGTAATGTGTGGCGCGCGCACAAAACAGTGTTCAAATAATAGAAAGATTCAAGAATATTTGAGGAGTGTAGTTTTATGAAGTTAGAAAAGGAAGGCTTGGTCGTAACCCCATTGACCGAGCAGAAAACCGGTCTGTGGGATATGGCATTCATCTGGTTCTGTGCCAATGTCGCCGTCCCCCGTCTGATGATCGGCGGCTCGCTGGCGGAGCTGGGCTTCGGCAAAATGATACTCATTCTCATCGCCGGCAACATTCTGGTATTCCTGCCTCTGCTGGCGCTGGGCGTCATCGGCTTCAATGTTCGTATCCCCACCATGGCTGCCACCCGCATGACCTTCGGCGTTAAGGGCTCCTATCTGCCTTCCGTCGCCAACGGCATTCAGCTGCTGGGCTGGGGCGCCAATGTCACCGTCATCTGCGGCGCTTCCATCAACAGCATCATTAAGGCAATGACCGGTTTTGAGAACCTTGCCCTGTGGATCGTTGTCACCGGCATCGTTCAGCTCGTCATCACTGCCTACGGTGTGCGTTCCATTACCTGGCTGCAGCGTGTTTCCGTTCCGCTGCTGGCTATTCTCACAGTTGTTTCCGCCATTCTCATCATCAAGAACTACGGCTGGAGCAGCATCACCAATTATCAGCCTGTCGCCGCCATCGGTCTGCTTGCCGGTCTTGATATCGTCGCCAGCAACGCCTTCGCGTGGGGTCCCATGGTCTGCGACTACACCCGCTACGCCAAAAGCAAGTCCTCCTCCAGTTGGGGCACACTCATCGGTTCTCTCGCCGGTGCTGCGGGCTTCATGTTCGTGGGCGGCATCTCCTATATGACCACCGGCAATGCCAACCCTGTTGATATGCTGCTTTCTCTGGGGCTTGGTATTCCCGCGCTGCTCATCATCGTGCTGTCCTCCGTTACCACCAATGTTATGAACCTCTACTCCGCCTCCATTTCCTTCGTCAATGTCTGGCCCAAGGCGAAGCCCTGGCAGATCATCGGCATCGGCGGCATCGTTATGACCGGTATCGCGCTGATCCCCAACCTCATCGGTCATTTCATCAGCTTCCTCACCATCGTCGGCTCCATCTTCGTTCCGCTTATCGCTATCATGCTGGTAGATTACTTCCTCATCAAGAAACAGAAAGTGGTTCCCGAGGAAATGCTGGCAGAGGATAGCACCTCCAAGTACTGGTTCAAGGGCGGCTTTAACTGGAAGGCCATCATCATCTGGCTCATCGGTGCCGTTATGTACAACATGCTCTATTACTTCTGGCCGGTTCTTGGTTCCTGCATTCCCACCTTCCTCGTCATCGGTATCCTGTATTATCTGGTCGCCGATAAGAAATGATCCATGGAGAAAGGCGGTAACTAAACTATGAGCACTATTCTCATCAAAAACGCCAGAATGCGCGGTCATCAGGAGCTCACCGATCTCTACATCAAGGACGGTGTCTTTGCCGAGATCGGGGGCGGGCTTTCTTACCCTGCCGATGAGATCATTGATGTCGCCGGCAAGCTGGTCTCCGCCCCGTTCTGCGATGCCCATCTGCATCTGGATGCTGTCCTCAGCGTCGGCAAGCCCCGCTACAATATGAGCGGCACCCTCATCGAGGGCATCAACATCTGGGGCGAGCGCATGCAGGGTCTTACCAAGGAGACCATCAAGAAAAACGCCCGCGATGTCATCAAGTGGGAAGTCGCCAATGGTTCCATGTTCCTGCGCACCCATGCAGATGCCACCGAGCCGACTGGTACTGTGGTGGAAGCGCTGCTGGAGGTTCGTGAGGAAATGAAGGACCTCGTCGATCTTCAGATCGTCGCGTTTCCTCAGGAATGTATCTTCACCGAAAAGGGTCACACCGACCTGATGGAAAACGCCATGAAGCTGGGCTGCGATGCCGTTGGCGGCCTACCCTACATGGAGTACAGCCCTGAGGACGGCCTGCGCGATGTCAAGTTTGTCTTTGACCTCGCGGAAAAATACGGTGCGCTCATCGATATCCACTGCGATGAAAATACCGATGACCAGTCCCGCTTTGTGGAGGCAATGGCACGGGAAACAATTGTCCGTGGAATGCAGGGCCGTGTTACGGCAAGCCATACCACCGCCATGCACAATTACAATAATGACTTCGCGTTCAAGCTCATAGGCTTCCTCAAAAAAGCCCAAATGAACATGGTCACCAATCCCTTCGCCAACTCCTGCCTGCAAAACCGCACCGACGGCTACCCCCGTCACCGCGGGCACACCCGCGTGGATGAGCTCCTGGCCAATGGCATCAATGTCTGCATCGGCAGCGATGACATCATGGATCCGTGGTATCCCATGGGCAAGGGCTCACCGCTTGCCGGCGCCGCCCTGCTGATGAACTACGCCCAACTCAGCGGCTATCCGCAGGTCGCCCAGCTCATTGATATGATCACCTGCAACAGCGCCCGCACTATGTGCCTTACGGGCTATGGTCTCGCCGTTGGCAATCCCGCCAATATGATCGTACTGGACGCCGAAAGCGAGTTTGACGCTATCCGCCTGCAAAGTGAATGTCTCTATGTCATTCGCCATGGCTGCGTCGTCTGCCGCACGGTACCCGCCCGCCGCACACTGGAATTCGAGGGCAAGCAGGAAAATATCGACTTCCGCCTCACCGCGGAAAACCTCTAAGCAAAGGAAGGCAAATCTTATGGCAATGAACAATAAAAATGACAACCGCAGCAAAAAGATCGTCTTTTGCTCCAGCTGCCTACTGAATACCAATAATAAGGTGCTTCCGCTGGCACGCTACGGTGGCTTCAGCAAGGAATTTATTGATATCCTTGCTAAATACGATCTGGGCGTACAGCAGATGGATTGCCCCGAAACCCTATATCTTGGCATCCAGCGCTGGCAGCACACCAAGAATCTTTATGACAATGTCGGCTTCCGCCGTCACTGCCGTCAGCTGGCGGAAAAGGAAGTAGACTATATGTACTCCTACATGCAGATGGATTATGATACCGTAGCAGTGCTGTGCTGTGATGGTTCCCCCACCTGCGGTTGCGGGCTGACCAGTTGGGATGAAAACTGGGGCGGCCCCCCTGAGGCTCCTCTGGATTACGGCAATGCTGTTATCGAAGGTGTCGGCGTTTTTGTCGATGAAATGCAAAAGGCGATCCGCGATCGTGGCCTACCCATGCCTCCGTTCTATGGTCTGGGGCTCGATGATGCCTCTCAGCCCTTCGATCAGATCATCGCAAACTTTGATGCCTTCCTTGCAAAGTGCATGAAGGAACTCGAAAAGTAACAGGTTTTCCCTCTCTCTTTTGGGGCCAGCCGGAATTGTCTCCCCGGCTGGCCCTTTCTCTTTGTCCTTTGCCCTATTTCTTCATTTCCTGGACTCCCCTCTCCACCGGCGGTCTCAATTTCCACTCCATCCACGAATTTATCCCCGTCCGTTCGCTGGAAAAGATGGTCGAAGTTCTCCGGAACCTTGTCACCCTGTAAAAGCACAAAATATTCCCCCTGCCGCTCCTTTCCGGGAACAGCAGGGGACATTTTTCTGCCAACCGGTACGGTTTTCCCTCCTTTTTCCTCCCTTTTACCTTTTGTGTGGATATAAGCCTATCCGCCAATCCATCCGTCGATTTGACGGAAAATGGGCGTAGAAAAAGGACAGTCGATTTCTCGGCTGCCCTTTCGATATGAAGATAGCTCATTCAGTTTGCGGCAGGGTCTTGTTCTGATACTTCTTCACCAGAAGTTTGGTTATTGGGGAGCGGGCCATACCCGTCTGGGTTTCCGTCGAGGTCTGTGCTATGATAGTTTTCATACAACCAGTATTTCCCGCCAATCCCAACGACGATGTTTTCGCCATATTGATAAACTTCTGCGCCAACAATAGGGTGATTTGCCTGGAAGTTTTCTTTGGGTATGCCGTCCAAATAATTACCTGCGTCATTTGTGCCTTGGAAGTTGGTAACATCACTTTCAATGACACCTAAATAAACAAAATCGTCTTTCAATTCGTTGAACGATGTTTGCGAAGTAGACTGTTTATACAAGGTGTCATTAACATAAATCATCGGTGCTGCGTCTGCTATACCCGGAGTAGTAACACTATCGTTGTTGTGGGGAAAAAGGGAAATTGCCGCGACGCATACTAAAGCCAAACAAGCTGCAACCGCTCCCCATTTAGCCCAGATGGACTTCTTTGCTTTTTGGTATACCCTCGCCTCGCTGACATATTTCTCATTGATATCGCCAAGGACCTCATACAGTTTTTCGTTAGTCATAGTTCAAAGCCCCTTTCTAAAAGGTAGTTGTGCAGTTTAAGGCGGAGGCGGTTAAGGGTCATTGATACTGCCCCATCATTCATGCCGTGCCGGACAGCAATTTCTGAAATGCCATCGGTGTACCAGTATCGGCTGATAAAAATACTTCTATTCTCTGGAGAAAGACTATCCAGAAATGTATCAATGGCTTTCGTGAGTTCCTTTTGGTCAAATGCCTGCCCAACATCATCCTTGCCAGATACCAGGTCTGAAAGTTCCTCCAAAACCACAGGCAACTCTCCGCCGCCTCGTTTGTCGGCATTGTTATGCTTGTATCGGTTAAACGATAAGTTTCGGACTATTTTCCCAAGGAATGTAGATAGAATGCTCGGTCTATGCGGTGGCATGGAGTTCCACGCGTTCAAGTATGTGTCGTTCACACATTCCTCGGCATCTTCATTATTACCCAATATGTTTTTGGCAATCGAGGTGCAGTAGCTTCCATACTTGTCTGCTGTTGCGGGGATTGCCTGCTCATTCCTATCCCAGTATAACTGGACTATATTTGCGTCATCCATCAGCGTTCACCCCACTTTCGAATTTACCCTTTCACCTATATACACAACTTTTGAACTCAAATCTCACACATTTTTTCAAATATCTTTCTATCCCATAATACCACAATGTTCTACAATTTTGGCATGAAAAGATGCCGAGGTTGCCTTCGGCTCTTTTCGGTATCCAGTATCGGTGAAGTGCGTGATTTAGTGAAATCACTGGAGTTCTACCCTATCCACACAAAGGTTAAAAGGGAGCCTTTTTCCCTTTCGTTGACATTCTCATTTAGTAATAGTATACTATAAGTTAAGTCTGCTATTTGTGCAAAAATACTTTTACGGAGGTCGTCATGTCCGTCAATTCCATGCCAAAAGAAAACAAAATGGGGACAATGCCGGTCAAAAAGCTCATTTTTAATATGGCCCTGCCGCTCATCATTTCCATGCTCATCCAGGCCCTTTATAATATCGTCGATAGCATCTTCGTCTCCCGCATCAGCGAGGATGCTCTCACCGCCGTTTCGCTGGCCTTCCCCGTTCAGAACCTCATGATCGCCTTTGCCACCGGCACCGGCGTGGGTATGAATGCCCTGCTTTCCCGCCGACTGGGCGAGAAAAACCGCGAGGCCGCCGAGGAAGTCGCTAATGTCGGCCTGCTGCTTTCCATCTGCACTGCCGTGGTATTCGCGCTGTTCGGGGTTTTCGGCTCTCAGCTCTACTTCTCCATGCAGAAGGGTGTTTCCCCCATCATCGCGGAATACGGCGCCCAGTATCTTTCCATCGTCTGCATCGGCTCCATCGGCATCTTTGTGGAGATCACCGCCGAGCGGATGCTGCAGGGCACCGGCCAAACCCTCATCACCATGTT
>ENA-OROM01002715-OROM01002715.1-human-gut-metagenome-genome-assembly--contig:-NODE-2715-length-12321-cov-2.401435_pt1 | contig 12321 bp, 7 predicted proteins | sample MGYA00242129_ERZ509050 | MGnify/ENA primary metagenome ERZ509050 (study PRJEB26280, sample SAMEA2338701) | human gut metagenome | biome: human gut; feature: human-associated habitat; material: faeces...
CGGTTTCTCCCCCTGTGTAAGGGGGAGTTAGTGGGGGTAGTTGTTTAAAAATGACCTTTGACACGCTCTTCTATTCTCCACATTCCAACGGAAATACGTACCTTTGCACAAGGGACGACGTAATTTAACAAATACTTCTAATGGAATTAACCTTCAGCACGAAACTAAAAGGGACAATTGCCCTCACGGATTCTTTTCAACTCACGAAAACGCTCCGTGAAGATGACAGCCTGTATAAATTTATCTGGGCAAGGAAAGGAACCGTCACGATAGACGTTGACCATCAACTCATCACGCTACAAGAAAACGATATTATTTCCCTGACCAACCTTCACCACTTGGAAATCAAAGAATCTGAAGGAGACTACATGATACTTCTTTTTAACAGTAATTTCTATTGCATCTACGGGAACGACCACGAAGTTTCATGTAGCGGATTCCTTTTCAACGGCACCTCCCGCATCATGCACTTCCGCCTTTCGGAAGAAGAAAAAGCAACTTGCGAGGCCATCATCACCAGCCTGCAAAGTGAATTTCAAGTAAACGACAACTTGAAAGAAGAAATGTTACGCATCCTGTTGAAACATTTTATCATTCACGCGACACGAGTTGCCCGTAAAAACTTGCATATCACGCCGGACATGGAAGAAAGTTTTAATTCGGTTCGTCGTTTCTACGTGCTTGTAGACCAGCACTTCAAAGAAAAGAAACAAGTACAGGATTATGCCGATATGTTATGCAAATCCCCTAAAACCCTTTCGCACCTTTTATCGTTATACAATTTACCTTCCCCGTTGAAAGTGATACACCAGAGGGTGGAAGCAGAAGCAAAACGGCTTTTACTATATAGTGAAATGACAGCCAAGGAGATCGCCCACCTCTTAGGCTTCGAAGATCAAGCAAGTTTCAGCCGTTTCTTCAAGAAAGTTTCCGGGGAAAGTATTACAAAGTACAAGCGTCAGTTGAAAGAATCGGGAAAAATTGACAACTAAAACAGAAAAATTGCCATTTTTAACCCCACACGGATAGCCGATCTTTGTACCTGAAGTTAAACAATCTAATTCAGGAATAAAATGAACGAGCAAGTAACAAAATTCATCCGTCGTTTTTTAACGATAGCAGCATCAAGCAAAGGTTTAGGCATAAAACTTACCCGTGTGGCCATACTCATCATTTTCGTGTGGATCGGAGGTCTGAAATACTATCACTACGAGGCTGACGGGATTGTACCGTTCGTTGCCAACAGTCCATTCATGAGTTTTTTCTACAATAAACAAGCCCCGGAATACAAGGAATACAAAAACGCGGAAGGAGCCTATGTGATCAAGAACCGGGAATGGCATCAAGCAAACGGAACATACACTTTCGCCCACGGCCTGGGAGCCTTGATCTGTACCATCGGAATACTGGTCTTCTTGGGATTATTCTTCCCCCGTATCGGTATCATCGGAGATATTCTGGCCATCATTATGACCATCGGTACCTTGTCATTTCTTATCACGACACCCGAAGTATGGGTCCCCAATCTGGGAAGCGGGGAATTTGGCTTTCCCCTGTTATCCGGTGCCGGACGCCTCGTGATTAAAGACACGGCCATATTAGCAGGAGCCATAGTGCTACTATCCGATTCTGCACAACGCATATTAAATCAATTAAACATCAAGAATCATGAAAGAATTTGACGCTATCATCATCGGTTTCGGCAAAGGCGGTAAAACCCTTGCCACGGAACTAGCTCAACATGACTGGAAAGTTGCCATGATTGAACGATCAGATAAAATGTACGGGGGGACCTGCATCAACATCGGGTGTATCCCGACCAAAGCACTCATCCACCAGGCAGAACTTGCCACGCAGAAAAAGGGACTCTCTTTCGAAGAACGGAAAGCGGACTACCGGAAGGCTATCGAGTTCAAAAATAATGTAACAGACAAGTTACGCCAGAAAAACTACGATAACCTCGCCGGGAACCCCAACATTACGGTTTACACGGGCGAAGGACAATTCGTTTCACCCGAAGTCGTGCGGGTAACAACGAAAGAAGAGGCTTTCGAACTAACGGCAAAACACATTTTCATCAACACGGGGGCAGAAACCGTGATACCCCCGATCAGCGGGATTCAGGATAATCCCAAAGTATTCACAAGCACGACGATCATGGAACTGGAAGAACTTCCCCGACAGCTAATCATTGTAGGTGGTGGTTACATCGGTTTAGAATTTGCCTCCATGTATGCCTCCTTCGGATCGGAAGTAACCGTGTTGGAAGGATTCTCGGCATTGATTCCCCGGGAAGATCAAGATATTGCAGCCAACGTGCAGGAAGTACTGGAGAAAAAAGGGATTCGCTTTATCTTGAATGCTAATGTGCAATCCGTGACTAATGGCGAAAAGGAAGCTACCCTCACCTATAAGGATACAGCAAGCGGCGAATTAAACACGCTCCAAGCGGATGCAATTCTCCTAGCCACGGGTAGAAAACCTAACACGGAAAGCTTGAATCTAAAAGCGGCCGGGGTCGAAGTCAACGAAAGAGGAGCCATCATCGTGGACGAATACTTGAAGACAAAAACACCCCATATCCGTGCCATAGGAGACGTAAAAGGCGGTTTACAATTCACCTATGTTTCTCTGGACGATTATCGAATCATCCGGGAAGATTTATTCGGTAATAGGTATCGGGCAACAATCGACCGGGAACCAATCAGTTATTCCGTGTTTATCGAGCCCCCGCTTTCCCGTATCGGGATGAATGAAGAAGAGGCCAGGAAAAAGAACTTGAATTTCAAGGTAAACAAATTCACGGTCTCTTCCATTCCACGAGTACACACGATCGGCAAAACCGAGGGAATGCTAAAAGCGATTATTGACGCTGACACGAAAAAGATACTGGGTTGTACACTATTTTGTCCGGAATCAAGCGAGATCATCAATATTGTGGCTATCGCCATGAAAACGGGACAGGATTACACATTCCTGCGGGATTTCATCTTCACGCACCCCTCCATGAGCGAATCATTCAACGACCTGTTCAAATTTAAACTATGAATTAATCCGCTTGTTGCCATGAAGATTTAGGCAAGGTAAACCAGAAGGTTGATCCTTGCCCCACTTCTGAGATTACCCCAATCTGTCCCCCTAACCGGGTCACGATACTCTCACAGATGGAAAGTCCCAATCCTGTACCTTGTTGGAAAGAGTTCAATTTCACAAATCGCCCGAACACCTCTTTTAACTTGTCCGCGGGAATACCACATCCCGTGTCCGAGACATAAAAATACAACGACTCATCCTCCCGCAACCTGTATCCGACACGAATGCTCCCCTTGGTTGTAAATTTTATGGCATTCGTGATCAGATTATTCATTACTTGCATCAAACGGTTTACATCGGAACAGATCACACATTCAGGTAAACACTCCACGAACTCCACAACAACCGAATCATTTTTTAATCGCAAGCGAGCCGCCCGAATAACCTCCATCAACAATACATTTAGGTTTACCTTGGAATAAACGAACTCAAAAACACCAGCCTCGATTTTTGACAAATCCAAAATATCACCGATCAATTGCAACAACAACGTGTTATTATTCTCTATAATCTTGATATACTCCTGTCGCTCGTTCTCATCCTCCGTGTAAGCCAACACGTTAGAAAAACCGACAATCGCGTTCAACGGGGTCCGAATCTCGTGACTCATATTAGCAAGGAAAGCCGACTTCAAATGATTCGAAATTTCAGCCGCCTCTTTCGCTTTCAACAATTCCTCCTCCATCTTCTTGCGTTCATCAATCAATAAAGAACCCCCGACCAGCAACGTGGGATGCCCTTCTCCATCCCTATCACCCACAGTCACGAAACTCTCGAACCAGACATACTCGTCCGTACCGTCCCAAAACAAGGATCGATGTTCTTCCCGAATAATATTAACCCGATCATAATACAAGTCTAAATAAGCATTATGCATACGAACCCGATCATCTAGATGAACGATCATAATACCTTCTTTTTCAGTCATTTTTCTTGAATCCTTTGTATTACAATGTCCATGAGTCACATATGTAATATCATAACTGATCTCCTTATTCAACAAATTCCACGTCCACGGAATAAGGCGTGTTGCACCCAGCACCAGCTCATACCTTCGATTCAACGCTTCCAGCGAAACCTGATGCTCCTGCATTTTCAAAGAAGCCAAATACTCTTCCGTCCGATCGATAAAGAATACATCCATGAAATCTTTCTCCGAACTCGGGAACGACAATTTATCGTAATAACGAATTTTATTAGTTTCTTCTGGAAAAACAAAAGAGGTAATGCGCCCGGATTCTTTATCCATCATATAATCCAGAAGCTGGTTATCCACATCGGCCTCACTCAAACGTTTCCCGACAACCCGATCTCGGGTACAATGGAAAACTTCCTCGAAAAGATTGTTAACATCACAAAATATGAAATCAACAACATTTCCATCTTCATCAAAGATCAACTGCTTACGAATATAGATCACAGGCATATTATCAACCAACTTTCTATACTGTGAAAGTAACTGAAATTCCCGTTGACGTTGCAGACGCCTCTGTCGCATGACATGAAAACGCATCAACCCGATCGCTCCCAACAAAATAACAAACGCTAAACCGATAATAATATATTCCTTGTAGAGTTGATAAAAATTAGGTGGAATTTGATAAAACACGACATTTCCAGTAATACTATCAGGATTTACACCATGATGTTGTAAGTGATGATAGTTCAAATAAACCCTTGGCTTTCCCCCGATCTTTCTCTCCACATCCCGGGCTGGCATTCCATCTAAAATTTGTTGTATCGTTTGTATCGTCACCTTTCCGAAATTCTCTGCAGAAATGAAATATCCCCCGGCAAAAGCGCCAGTTTCAATATCCATTTCCGTTAAAGTAAACACAGGCGAATCTACAAAACCATATATAATCTTTTGAAGATTATCAGCCAAATAATGATTCCCAGATTGCGTTTTGTTTAAAAACCAAGAATTATAAATAATCCCGACCTCTCTACTATAATCCATTAAAGAATCCAGCAACTTTTCTGTAGACATATCTATTGATGTCAACAAATCCAATTCTAATTCGGGGAAATCTCTCTTCAACACGTTCTTCACGTCCTCCCGGACCATAGCGCTAATATAACGATCATCTGAAATAAGGGCTATCTTCTTTACGTCAGGCTGCAATTTCCGGATCAGATTTATTGTATTTTTGACATAAAAGGGATGTTTTATCACGGTCAGATTATACCCCGCTGTAATTGTTTCCGTTGAAATAAACTTTCCTTCTCCCAAGAAATCTTTGTTGATAAAATTTTCTAAATTTCTTGGCATAGAATCCCTTGAATAACAAATAACAGCAGGTACATCTTTCCATGCCCCATCAAATAACGACTGACACACGAGCCACGCCGGGTCCCCGATAAAAACGGCCACTTTAGGCGGATTTGAATATCGAGATAATAAATATTCTCTTTTTTCTTCCACCTCCTCGATCTTCGTCATCATCGGAATAGACAGCTCTTCCGCCTCAACACGCATCCCCGGAGACGAGAACTCATCTCGAATATTTTGGTATAGATTATTTGCCCAAGTCTCGTTGAAATTAATCGAGTTAAGTACCAATATATACTCCTTCCCCCGTGTATTTTCAGCAATCCCTAGAATATACACACCCAAAAAGAAAAATAGTGCAGCGATCCTCCTTATCATAAATTCTATTCATACATCCGCACCAAAATTACAAAAATAATAATATGTTTACCCATCTTTTTAATCTATTTTTTAAATATTTTTTGATAAATATTTAAACGATGTCACAAAATCAATACAATATCTTTAATTTTCCCTCATCAAAAAACGAAGGAAAATTGAAGATATTATACAAAATAAATATTTAACGCCCTCTTCTCACCCATTTCACGGCATCTGCCACAATCATCTGCTTATTCTGCATCATTCGCATACCTCCCTCCGACTTCTCGTCAACCTCTTCCGAACCACCTCCCCGGTCATTCAATACCACCTTTGCCTCTCCTTTCTCCAAATAATACTTCCCTAAAGAGACCCATCCCATCGATTCCTCTGCCGGTTCAACTCGGATTTCATGCCCCCCTGATGAATCATACACGATATAATATATACATGTACCTTTCTTTCTCGCCTGGAAAAGCATTCCCATTTTAAAGAAATCTCCATTATAAAAATATACCTCGTATTCCCCTGCTTCTGGAATCTGAGTTGTCCATTCAGCTTTGTATTTCCCCTCCCCGACACTCTTACAATAAGCATCATGAACCACGGTTCCATAAAAGCGATTATCAACCATTTCCACCCAACGCTCGTAATTTTGTCTTGCTTTATCCCAGGATTTCGGTCCTCCCCGTAATAACGTGAACAACTTTTCCCCTTGAGGCTCGACCAGCTTAAAACCTTTATCCCGATTATTCACGATAATTTCTCCGGGCCGAGGTAAAAAGACCGTTGAATCTGCGGGAAAGACGCCTGTCAACGTGTCCCCTTCAAAAGGACGTATCTCATCTGTTAATACCCATCTCCCCGAAGGAATGTTCTGCACCAGCGGGGAAGTGATCATAAGGCCTCGATAATCCATTTTCACCCGAATCTCCTTACATTCGTGTCCTTGAATTAAAAAACTACGGACTTTTTCCCCTTTTATCCTTGCCGCAGAAACCACAAGCACCCCCTCCACATCACCGGGATTATACACTTTAAAGCGACCATATGCAGATTTACTTCGCCTTTCCTCCCCTCCGTCTTCTTCTTCCGGCAATTCAGTCAACACAACATCTTCCAGTAGCAACACAGGCAAATGATCCCTGGTATACCACGTCCTTAACCGCTCCTTCAAGTCCATCCCGAACTCCTTCATGAATTCCTCACAAAATAGATCTATATCAACTGTTTCAAACAAATGTTCTTGTAAAAAACGATTATAAAAACCATATAATTTCTCCTCAGACAATTCATGTTTCAAATATTCTTTCAACTCGATCGTCTTCCATTCAATAATTTCTCCTAGCAATTCAGGAGACACCCCCTCGTCCGTAAACGCCTGCATCAAACTATGATTTTTCAAATAGGCAGCGACATCCCGAACTCCCTCCGGGGCCTGCATCGCAGCCGGTAATTTATCCACGGGCATCCCGAACATCTTGATTACCTCCTGTATTGCGGGGAATTCCTCAGAACTCATGAAAAAAGTATTCCCAACAAACATCGGAGCTATTTTATATTTTCCCGATTTAAAAATCATCGCAATATCCCCCTTAAAATTATTCATAGCCACAAAATCCCACTCCTCAACAGGTGGTGGTGTGCTCTCGAAATAAAAAGCACTGGCCATCCGTTCCTGCATAAACACGATTCCCGCTTGCAAGTATTCTTCATTCTGAGCCCATCCCCGGTAACGTCTCGAATAAGAAACCGGAGTCTCCATAACGATAAACCATTTATACGGATACCGTCCCGACGGGCTGTATGCCTCCGGGTCTTCCCCCTCGATCTCTCCTCGTTTCCTCCAAACCGCATTTGCCTTTTGCTTATAATCTTCATCCATCTGGCAAACAGTTGACTCCGTCATGTATTTAATATCCCTTATCATGAATTTAAATGCCTTTTCAGGGGCCTCAAATGCCTGAAGTAAAAAATCACTACTTTTATAAAAGAAAATATCATATTGTGTCCCATCTACCTCTATCGAACGATTATCAAACTCCGCGATACTTAAACTGATACCTTGTAAAGCATGATCATGCCGAAAGAAAGTCTTCCCCTCTAAACGCTCCGGTTCCCCTTGTGAAACCGCCATACGCCCGGCAGCATTCTCTACAGTCAAAGAATAACGTGTAAAATCCACTTGTCGATCAAACAACGAAGACAAATGGATCGGTGCCACACTTTGTGGATACCACAAACACTCCGGTTGCAACAACGTCACCTCTTCACCCACGAAAGCCTGCCGATTCCCGAAACGGAAAATACCAACACTATTCGCTTCCGTGTCATAAAACTCCTTATCTGGCAAATCCAGGTAACATACTCCCTCATTTATACCCCCTTCATATTCCATCTCAACCACTAACGTATCTCCCGGCTGTATTACCCGATTGATCTCGACCACTTGTTCGTCACGAGAATATCGGGTTTCCTGCCCTTCACAAGTCAATCGTGAAATCGTCAATGATGGATTCAGATACAAAATAATCGAAGGTATTTCCTTGCCCGTTTTATTACAAATTTCCATTCGACTGGAAGCCTCCATTCCTTTTACCTTCTCTTTAAAATGAATATCATGTTCCAGTATATGCACCTTTACCTTATCCTCACTTCGCACATACGCCTGCCTAAACGCCTCCCGCTGTTTTCCACCTTTGACAAAATACCCTTCATAGCTCACCCCGGCAAAAACAGCAATTACTAGTAACCCGGTTCCTGCCAATCGCAAAATATTTCCTTTCCGATTCTCCTGTCAAACGTTCCACGTAAAAAATAGAAAAGCACAATAACGCCCCACCCAAACCCAAGAACACCAATCGTTGTAATAGAAACAACCCTAAATTTGCACTCCCGACTTCAACAGAAAATATAGCGGGAATCGTCCTCGCCAATGGATCCAGCAACCCATGTAATCCTCCCGTACTCCCAACCATACCGGCAATAAGCATCAACAATAACAAAATCGCCAATCCCTGCGATTTAATCCAATGTACCACAAACATGGATATTCCCAAAAAGAAAACTAAACCCGGCAATGTCAAGGTGAAAAAATAGAATACATACATGCTTACCTCAACACTCCCCTTTGGAGTAAACAAGTGAACCATCAAAGTCACCAGCATGGAAATAATATTCAAGACAACCACCATTCCTGCAAGGCCTAGAACTCGCCCCCACTGTAACTCCCCATTTGTGCAAGGCCGGGTCCATAACGGCTCCATGGTTGTCACTCGTGCTCGTTTCTCCATCTCAGCCACGAAAAACACGATCAAAAGTGCTTGTAAACCATTAAAAAGATAGGCATTCATATAAGGGATACAGGACGGCAACGCTCTCAAATACCACAAATTCTGTCCGGAAGTCAATCCATATTCCATTGCACTGTCAACACTACCAATTAAAAACTGGAAACACGAAATTCCCACCACTCCCAAGACTGCAAAAATCAGAAACACCCAACTCCGTCGTAGTAGTCTGGCCTCGTAACGAGCAACCATTATTATTCTCTTAATACTCATGATTAAATATTTTATTAAGCTTGTTGCTAATCGTTTCAGTAATCTCTTTTTACCCATTTCACGGCATCTGCCACGATCATCTGTTTATACTGCATCACCCGTGGTTTCCCTTCCTCCTGTATTTTTGATGCTTGCGGAATACCCCGGTCATCCAATACAACTTTAGCCTCTCCCTTTCCAAAATAATATTTCCCCAAAGAAACCCACCCCACGGATTCTTCCGCTGGTTCAACTCGGATTTCATGATCGCCTGATTGATCACATACAGTGTAATACACACTCGTTCCTTTTTTTCTTGCCTGAAAAGCTAAACCCATTTTGAAAAAATCTCCATTATAAAAATAGACCTCATACTCTCCAGACTCAGGTATTTGAGCTGTCCATTCTGCTTTATATTTCCCTTCACCAACACATTTACAATAAGCGTCATGAACCACGGTTCCATAAAAGCGATTATCAACCATTTCTACCCAACGTTCATAATTTCGTTTTGTTTGCTCCCAAGACTTTGGCCCCCCACGTAATAACGTGAATAATTTCTCACCCTGAGGTTCAATCAATTTAAAACCTTCATCCCTATTATCCACAATTATTTCCCCTAAACGAGGTAAAAATACCATCGAATCTGCCGGAAAAATCCCTGTCAACGTGTCGCCTTCCAACGGACGCATCTCATCAACCAACACCAGTCTTCCTGGGGGAACATTTTGGGCCAACGGGAAGTTAATGGTAAGCCCCGGATAATCCTTTTTTAGTCGTATTTCCTTACACTCATGTCTGCAAATTAAAAAACTATTTATTCTCTTTCCTTGTATTTTAGCCCCAGGAACGATAACCAAGCCTTCCAAATCTCCGGGATTATACACTTTAAACCGAGCAAATGCAGGTCCATATCCTCTAACGTTTTCTTCACTTTCATGCAATTTCGACAACACAACATCCTCTAACAATAACACGGGTAAACGATCTCTAGAGTACCATGTTCTTAACTTCCCCTTCAGATCCTGTCCAAACCAATCCATGTATCCCTTACAGAATTGATCTATATCTATCGTTTCAAATAAATGCTCTTGAAAAAAACGATTATAGAAATCATATAACTTATCTTCCGACAATTCATGTTTTAAATATTCTTTCAATTCTATCGTTTTCCATTCAATAATCTCTCCCAACAATTTCGGAGAAACATTTTTATCTGTAAATGCTTGCTCCAAACTATGGTTCCGTAAATAATCCAACACGTCGTTTATTTTCTCCGGAGCTTGTAAAGCAATATTCAATTTATCTATAGGCACCCCCAATGTTTTAATCACCTCATGTATTGCGGGGAATTCATTAGACTTCATAAAAAAAGTATTTCCACTGAACATCGGAACTACATTACAATTCGCCGATTTAAAAATCATTTCAAGATCACCTTTCAGATTATTTCTCTCCACGAGATTCCATTCCTCTACCTCACGCCCTTTTTTCATATCATACTTAACTCCTCTCCAATGAGCAACTCGTTCCGGCAAAAATACTATCCCCGCTTGTTGACGCTCGTCTCCTAAAGCCCAGCCTCGAACTGGTCTACAAAAAGAAATCGGGGTCTCTATTGCAATAAACCATTTATACGGGTATCGTCCGGACGGACTATATGCCTCAGGACTTTCCCCCTCAACTTTACCCTGCATTCTCCATACTTCCTTGGCCTTCTCCTTATAACCATTATCCATTTGACAAACCGTCGACTCTGTCATAAATTTAATATCCCTTATGACTGTTTTAAAAATTTCCTTAGGAGCTTCAAAAGCTCGTACCAAAAAATCACTCCCTTTAAAAAAGAAAATATCATATCGTGTTCCATCTACTTCTATCGAACAGTTCTCGTATTCTGCAATACTTAAACTGATTCCTTGCAAAGCATGATCATGCCGAAAAAAAGTCTTCCCATCTAAACGCTCCGGAATCCCCTGCGAAACAGCCGTACGTCCGACAGCATTTTCCACAATCAGAGAATAACGGGTAAAATCAACTTGTCGATCATATAATGAGGACAAATTAATAGGAGCTACACCTTGTGGATACCACAAACATTCCGGCTGTAACAACGTTACCTCTTCCCCCACGAAAGCCTGTCGGTTCCCAAACCGGTAAATACTGACACTATTTGTTTGCGTGTCATAAAACTCTTTATCTGACAAATCCAAATAACAAACTCTCTCATTTATCCCCCCTTTATATTCAATTTCAATCTTCAGCGTATCGTCTACTTGTACTGTTCGATCAATCTCAACAACCTGTTCATCACGCAAATATCGAGTCTCTTGCCCCTCACACGTCAAGCGGGAAATTATCAAAGATGGGTTTAAGTATAGGATAATCGAAGAGAGTTCCTTACCTGTTTTATTACAGATTTTCATCCGACTGGAAGCCTCCATCCCCTTTACCTTCTCTTTAAAATAAATTTCATGCTCCAGTACATATATTTTAGCCTTATCTTCACTCCGTATATATGCTTGTCTAAAAGAATCTCGCTGCTTTCCTCCCTTAATAAAATATCCTTCATAACTCCCGCCAGCAAAAACAGCAATTACCAACAACCCGATTCCAAGCAATCGCAAAATATTTTTCTTTTCCGATTTTCCAGTCAAACGCTCCTCATAAAAAATCGAGAAAAATAGTAACGCCCCTCCCAAACACATAAACATCAAGCGTTGCAACAAAAACAAACCCAGATTCACGCACCCTATCTCAACAGAAAATATAACAGGAATCGTTCTTGCCAAAGGATCTAACATACCATGTAACCATCCCGTACTTCCAATCATTCCCGCAATAAATACCAACAACAATAGTATTGCCAATCCTTGAAATTTGATCCAATGTACCACGAACATGGACAAGCCTAGAAAAAAGATTAAAGAAGGTAAGGTTAATGTCAAAAAATAAAACAAATATATACCGGCATCAAAAGCCCACGCTTGAGTGATCACATGTATCGACATTGTAACTAACACCGAAATAACATTCAAAACAATAATCATACAT
>ENA-OROM01002720-OROM01002720.1-human-gut-metagenome-genome-assembly--contig:-NODE-2720-length-12269-cov-2.917226_pt1 | contig 12269 bp, 9 predicted proteins | sample MGYA00242129_ERZ509050 | MGnify/ENA primary metagenome ERZ509050 (study PRJEB26280, sample SAMEA2338701) | human gut metagenome | biome: human gut; feature: human-associated habitat; material: faeces...
GAAAACCCTGTTGGAATGATGGTTGCGTTGTTTGTAATCGGCGCATTCATCCCTCGGACGTTCTTGCGAACGGCCGGGGTTTTCTGCGCTGAATCATTATAATCAGACAAAATGGAAGTAATAGTAACAATATCTGTTTCACCCTTGTTGTCTGCAATTCCATGTATCAGGCTTATACAATTTAGGAAAAAGTGCGGCCTTATCTGCTCTTGCGCAAACTCAAGCTCAATCTGTTTTTCATTAAGCTCCTTCTCGTAAATCGTAATTTTTAGTGCTTGGATCTTTCTAACCAGATTTCTAAAGCCCTGCAAGAACAAGTGTAATTGGCTGCACAGATGGATAGAGTTCACTATATTGAGCATCTGATAAACTACTGGTGTTTGACGTACCCACACCATCAGAAAGTGCCTGCACTAGCACTTTTTTCCACACTTCCTCACGTTGTTTCTTCTCATGACTGTTCAGATTGTTATGCTCCTTTAACAGTTCATCACAGACTGTATTTAACTCCGCCTCAAGATCTTTATTGGAAATTGGTTTTAGCAGATAGTTAACAGAACCTAATCGAAGTGCCTTCTGTGCATAAGTAAAATTTGCATAGCTCGACAAAAAGATACATTTCATATCTTTTCCTTCCTCACGTATCCACTCCACAAGCTCAAGACCGCTTCCCATCGGCATATCCACATCACAAAGAAGAATGTCTACCTTGTATACCTTTAAAATTCCTTTTGCCTCATGGATATTGTTTGCAGTAAACACCATACCGATGCCAAGACTGTCCCAATTTAATGAATTTTTTGTTTTTTCTGTCAGAATCTGGTCATCGTCCACCAGCAGAATTGTCAGTCCCATATTCTGTCTCCCTCCATTTTTCGCCGTTTTTTATACGCAAAACAACGCAGAATCTATTGCCATTATACAACAGATTCTGCGCATAGGGGAAGTTTTTTGTTTAAATAATTAACTGCTATTTCTTAAACAAGAAATTTATGATTATTGTATAATAATCCATCAAACATACTCAATTTCTAAAGATGCAACCGTTGTTCTGTTTCCAATCGGCACAGTCCCGGTATGATGAATTTCCACATCACCATAACCATTTTCCAGATATGCACATGCCAATGTTACTTCATGCGGACAGCCACATTCCTTTGCATGCTTTGGCTGAGGCATCCAGTCTGTCTTCGCATATGCGATCAGTCTTCCGTTGGTAGCTTCTAAAGTAACAGTACAAGATGGCATATATGCACTTGTAATCAACTGCGTCGTTAGACAATGATTTTTTCCATTTTCATAATGACGCAAAGAAAATGCACATCCATTAGCCTGCTGTGGCAGACGTTCAATCCTCAATCCATAACCAGTGCGACTCTTAGCATCGTATTTCAAAAACAATTCAACAAATTGGCCATTTGCACTTCCAAATCCCTCTCCTGTATCTTTATCCGGACAAAATACAGCAGTTACCTTCATTCCTCCATTCCATTCACCTTTTCGATATTGTAAAGACGCTCCGCGAGCAGTTGCTGTCAAGCCCCAACATCTTTTTGCACCATCGCGACCACGACCATATGTCCATGCCTGTTCTGGTTTTCCAGGTATCCAATCTGCAACATGTGCTACTTCATCTCCATGATACAATGGACGATATGTGTCGATAAAGAAATCACCAATTTTTGCGCTCTGCGGTATCGTTGGAAAAGACTGAAAATCCAAAATCTGTATTTTCTTTATATCCACCATATCTTCTGTAATCAGTTGACTCTTTTCAATATAACATTCTCCTGAAATACTGTAGCGACTTTTTGGAATAATCTCTACTACAATTGCCGAACCAATATCTGCCTCACGCAGTCGATACTGTCTGCACGGTTTTCCGTTACTGACTGCCAAAATCCGTCCATCGCGTTCACGTTTCCATATAATGTCAGAACAATCTTGTTCCTGTATCAAACTCAACTGATATTCTAATTTTAAAACATTTTCCTCAATAACAAGTTTAGGAAACTTTATCCACTCTGGTGCTTTCTGTGGCTTTGGCATCGTCTGCATGGTATGTACCCCTATAATTCCATTTACTGATACTGTCACACTAATTTTCGCTGCAATGGCTTCTTCTTGCTGTCCAGTAACAGCAATATGTAGTCCATTAAATCCACAGCTATTCTCTGGTACTGAATATATTTTGGGCAGTAAATGCTCATGAATTTGCTCAGTCGGTTCTTCTATATCCACTTCTGCATATAAATTTGACATATCTTGCATTTCAAAATATTTAGGCCATGTCTCAATTGTCAATTCTGTTGTCTCTCCATATCTGACGCTATCTGCCCCATTAACCAATACGCGAACTGGACTTGTTGTCTTATATACTCCTGCTGTTTTTGTAGGATTCCAACCGTCATTGCCTCCTAGCATATTACTGTTAGAAAATGCACCTTCTATTTTCTTTGTCAGCTCTATACTATTCCATGGCGAAGCTTGACTAATTGCTACGGGATGTCCATTCAACGTTACATTTCTCCAATAGCATCTCGCGTCTTTCTTCGTCTCTAGTTCCCATTCTATTATTTTACAATTTCCACAAAAACTACAGTTATCTAGTACCAACTGTCCTCCAAATTTTGTTAAATACAGCGTATCGAAATCTTCCAGCTGCACAGTAAATTTACAATTTCGATACACTGTAGCTGCTTCTCTTGCCATATACATTGGACAGGTATCAAAAATCTCTATCTGGCATTCCTCATAAACAGCATAATCTCCGCCACCAATAAAATCCTTGGTTCCGCGAATTAAACTATTATGAAAATAAACACGATTATGATGAAATGACAACGTGTCTAGCATTCCAAGAATCCGACAATTTTCAAACGACCAACAATCATATTTTCCCTGACTGCCAATTGCATATGCTTGTGTTATAATATCCGAATATCTCTTTCTGTTTTGAGCTGGATCAAGCGGATATTCTAAATCAATATTTAAATAATTTCCAATTGTCAGATTTTCTGCCCGAAATCCATTTCCATTTACAATCATTGTTTGTGCAGGCGAACTTGCACTATTATCTGCCGGATAGGCATTAACCATGTGTCCGCGATTGTCTGCAATTACCGTATCTTCTGGCTTTTTTCCTAGTCCACAAAGCGTTAACCATTCCTTCTGAATAACCAGACCAACTCTATCTGGTGTTCCATTTGTCCAGTACACATCCTGTTCTAAATACAAAACTGATGGTTTTTCTCTGTTTCCGTCTGGAATTGCCTCAGCTGCCTCCTTAATGCTCCTAAAGCAGTATGGTCCTTCATTTTTTTCTTCAAGTGAACGACTAACATAATAATGACGTTCATCCAAATTAATGACCATTCCATTTTTTGTCTGCAAACTTCTCATTGAATCCATTGTTGTCTCCTCCTATTTAATTCTTATACTGCCGAATATACGCTGTCGGCGTCTGTCCGGTATATTTTTTAAATGCCTGTCCAAAATATCTAGCATTTGAACAACCCACTTGCTCAGCAACCTGATAAATTCTTTCTTCGTCTCCCAATAAAAGTAACAGTTGTTTTGCCTCTTCCATGCGAATTCTATTCAAATATGTAGAAAATTTTTCTCCTGTTTCCCTGTAAAATTCACGACTAACATAATCCGTATTCATATACAAATAGTTTTCCGCAATCCATTTCAAAGAAAGATTTCCGTCACTCATATGTTCTCTGGCATAGCTTTTAGTTTTTAAGATAAAATTTCGATAAACCGTCCGGCTTGCCTGCTTTAAATATAAATTAGAAATACAATCCGTCAAAAACACACCTATTTCCTCTTCATCCTGCATACGTGCAAGTTTTTCCCAGAATGCTGGAAATCCATCTGGCGATTCTTGTTCATATTTTTCCTGCATATACGTCAATATACGAAATGCAAACGCTTTTACCAAATCAGTATTTTCAAGTTTCCTAATATTCTCTCGCAGTTCTTCCAACCCTTCTTGTGGATGCTCAATACAGCGAGTCAACAATTCCTTAGGCTCCGCAAATACACCGGCATAATGCTTAAGTTGAATACAAGTTCCGTCCAATTCCACCAGATAAAGACTACTGTAACGTCTAATCTTCGGCACAAGTTCTCTCGCTGCTTCCTGAAAATTTGGAAACAGATGTGTCTCGCAAAGCGTTGTAACACTTTGTCCATCACAGACAATTTCTTCAATTGCCGAAATATCACTTTTCGTCAGTCGTTCCTTGCCACTATTTAGAAAAATCAATGTGTTTTTCACGTACAGCATCAATTGTCCTGCCTTTTGTATAACATTCTGTGGCAATTTCCTAACGAAATGACGAATCCACACCTCTTCCAGATAATAAACATACAAAATCTGTACCTCCTCTCCTAAATGTCCAGATATCGTAATCCAGTTTTCACTTTGGTCTTTTTTCATACCACGATCTTCCCGTCCAATCATCTCCAACAGTCCCTCTTTCATAGCAAGCACGCACATTTTGCTACCTAAAATACGATTTTTATCTAATGCTGCTTCTAACTGCCTCTGATGTTTCTGTTCCTGAATTGCCTCTCTTAGCACTTCTTCCATTTTTTCACAACTACATGGCTTAATCAGATAATGGCGGACACCATACTGCATTGCTGTTCTCGCATATTCAAATTCCTGATAACCAGACAAAATAATAAAAACTGTCTGTGGACTAATCTCTTTTGTCTTCTCAATCAACTCTAAACCAGACAATCCTGGCATACGAATATCTGTCATAACTAAATCTGGATTTTCATCCAAAATAGCATGCCAAGCTTCCATACCATCCTTGCATGAACCCACTAATTTAAGTCCTATCTCTTTCCAATTAATTGATGTACAAATTGACTGTAATACAAACGCTTCATCATCAGCTACTACTATTTTCAGCATTGTTTTTCCTCCTTCAGGCAAAAGAACAGTTATCAACTGTCTGTAGTTTACCCCAAATTAAAATTCCATTCTGGCTTGTTCAATGCGCCTTTTTCTTATTTCTGTCGAAATGGAAGTTTAAGAAGAACTCTCACCAAGTCTGGACTACTCTCAACTGAAATCCCATACTCTGATCCAAACAAAAGTTTTGTTCTCTTATCAATGTTAATCAATCCTATTCCATGACCCTGAGGTTTCTTTTCTCCTTGATAAAGCATCTTCATCAGATCCTCTGGTGCTTCACTTCCATCATTTTCAACTGAAATAATCAATATTCCATTTTCTATTTTTGCACTCAATATTACTGTGCAAAAATCAAGCGCCTGTTCCACCCCATATTTAACTGCATTTTCTAACAGCGGTTGAATACAAAGATATGGAACCTGTGCATTTAACAATGTCGGATCTAACCTTTCCTGATAAATCAATTTCTCGCAAAATCGCATTTTCTGAATTTTCATATAATACTGGCACAATTCCAATTCCTGCTTCAAAGAATTAACATCTTTATGACAGCTCAATGAAGACTGCAGGAGCTTTGCCAATGACTCTGTAATTGTGCAAATTTCCTTTTCTCCATTTATCTTTGCCTTCCAGTATACTAAGTCTAATGTATTATACAGAAAATGTGGATTCATCTGCTGTTCAAGAGAACGGATCTGTGCTTCTCTTAACAGTTGCTGTTTTTTTCATTTTCTTCTGTCAATCTTCTCAGATCCAATAGCATTTGATCAAAGCAGCAATTTAAAAATCCAATTTCATCGCCTCTCTCTTGATAATTACAATCAGTTGCCATCGGTTCTAAATTACCACTGCTTACTCGCTTCATTTTCATCTGAAGTATTGAAAAATGCTTACACATTCCAGCTGAAAAACATCCCGCTGCAACAAGCATAGCCACAGTTATCAAAAGCAAACTAAAAAATACAGTCAGAATACAGTTTTGGATTGAACTAAAAATCGAATTATATGGAATAAACAAATAATATCTCCATCGTGGCTTCTCAACCATATGTACAACAGAAAACAAATTTTTCTTCTCATCTCTAATAATTTTGTATCCATCCTCAGGAAGCTGCTGAATCATTGTTATTGTATTCCCTTGTATTTGAGTTGGATCAGGATACAATATTGTAGATGTTTTCTGATCCAAAATAATCAACGGAATCTCGCTTGTCAAGTAACTATAATTTTCCATCAACTGATTTGCAATACGCTTCATATCAACTCGAAAAATCTGGTATCCCAATGTTTTCAGACTCAAATTGTGAATTTCACGATACGACCTAACCATAAGAATCGTTGACGGATCTTCTTGGCTAACCGCCCAGAACGCTTTCCCGTTTTCCTCATTTGCCTGCTGCTTTAACTGTTCCAAATATGCTTCTGACTCTTGTACGGAAGAACTTCCTCTGCACACTGAAAATTCCGGTGTTATCAAAGTAACTGATCTTATATATTTATTCCCAACTGCATAATTATATACGCTACTTTCTATCTGGTTACGCAGCTTACGTTTTTGCCAGCCATCCGCTGTACTCTGATAAGCAGACAAATTGGACTGCAATGCCGCATCTGCTACCATGTAATAAGAATCTGCTTCGATACTATCAAGATACAGCTTCATCTCGTTAGAAATCAGAAACAATGAATCAGTTGTTTCTTGATATAACATTTCTGCATAACGTTTATTCATCCACATAAAAATAACAGCTGTCACAACCGTCATCGTAAATATAACAGTGGCATACATTAACAGCATTTTTTTCCGAATTCCCATCCTGCTAACACGCACTTCTGGCAAAATTCCTTTCATTCCACTACTCCTTTATTTTCTTGTTTATCTTATTATATAGTCCATTTTTTTAAATCGCAAGCGCTACAAGATTTATGTCGGTTTTTGAATACATCAAGTCGGTTTACCGCATTTACATACTATCTTTTTCTTTCTATAATGGAACCATCAAAGAAAAAGGAGGTCATCTTTTATGACTGTACGTGCAAAATCACTCGTAACTATTTCACTCACTGCCAGCTTGGTAAGTTGCGCCACACTCCCTGTATTTGCTTCTGATAACAAAACAGACGATGAAAAAATAACAATCCGCGTCGCTTGGTGGGGCAACCAAACACGAAATGACCTGACTGTAAAGGCACTCGATCTTTACACCGAGCAGCATCCAAATGTTACATTTGAAACTGAACCATCTAGTTGGGACGGATATTTCGATAAGCTGTCAACGCAAGCTGCAACAGGATCTCTACCAGATATTTACCAGCAGGATTATGGTCAAATCCGTTCTTATTATGATCAAAATTTGATGTTGAATCTTCAACCATTTGTAGAATCCAATGTATTGGATGTTAGCCGGGTATCTGAAGCAGTTCTTGCCAGTGGTTCATTTGACGATGATCTTTACGCAATGTGCATTGGTCTAAACTCTCCAGCACTCTTTTATGATAAAGAAACTGTGGAAGCTGCAGGTGTTACTATTCCTGAGCAAATGACATGGGATGAATTTTTCGATATATCCCAAACCATTTATGACAAAACTGGTGTTCAAACCTATATTGATTCAATGGTTCTGGGCATGTTATTCCGTGGAATCGGTACCTCAGAATTTTCCGAAGATGGAACTGCGTTCGGTGTAGACGATGACAGTGTATTTCTTACATATTTCCAGATGATTGCAGACGCAAGCAAATCTAACTGGCACGTATCTCCGGAAATTCTAACCGAAAAAAATCCTACAGTCACAGAAACTATGCCAATCATTGATCAGACCTGTTGGAATTCATTCTCCAACTCAAATCAATATGGAACTATCAGTTCCACCTCTGGCCGAGAGCTTGGCATTACCATGTGGCCTGTTATGAAAGATGACACACAGCAGGTTCAATATTTAAAATCTAGCCAATTCTTATGTGGCTCTTCGACAACAGAACATCCAGAAATTGTTGCCGATGTTATCAATTTCATCACGACTTCTATTGAAGCCAACGAAATATTAAATGGAGAGCGCGGTGTGCCGGTTGACTCCGATGTTCTTGCTTCCTTCGACGAGCGGCTGTCTGATAATGATAAAGTTGTCTACAAATTTATTGACGATGTCAATGCAGTCGCAACTCCTATGGATCCACCATCTCCATCTGGCTCCAGTGAAATTGGTACTTTAGTAGACGATCTAACTGAACAGGTTCGTTACGGAGAAATTACACCTGAAGATGCCGCCAGTCAGGTGTTTGAAGAAGGATCAGAAATTCTTGCTGAAAAAGCAAACGCAGACAATTAACATTTGTAATTAGTAATAAAGCGTGCCGTTAATTCGCGCACGCTTTGTTTTAAAAAAGGATGTGTTTAGATGAAAAAAAAGAAAGTATCTATTTCCAATTTTTTATGCAAGCAGTCGGTTGCCGGTTATATCTTTATTCTCCCATTTATCATTGGTTTTCTTGTTTTTACCATAATTCCAATGATTTCTTCTCTATATCTTTCCTTCACCGACTATAGTATTCTTGGCTCGCCTAAATGGGTTGGTCTGAAAAATTATGCCAAAATGTTCACAAAGGATTCTAAATATTTGAAATCTTTGAAAGTAACATTCTTCTATGCCTTTGCATCTGTACCTTTGAAACTGCTTATGGCTCTTGTCGTTGCCATGATTATGACAAAAAAGACCAAATTAACTGGTATTTACCGCGCAGTCTATTATCTGCCTTCAATCATTGGAGGTAGTGTCGCTGTTGCTGTCATGTGGAAACAGCTTTTTTCCAGCAGCGGAGTTATCAATTCAGTTCTTCAAGCACTTGGGCTAGATGTTACAATTTCGTGGATTGGCAATCCTAAAACTGCAATTTGGGTTCTAATTCTACTCTCTGTTTGGCAATTTGGCTCCTCCATGTTAATTTTTCTTGCTGGTCTGAAACAGATTCCAAAATCCTATTATGAAGCAGCCAGAGTAGACGGAACAAGTGCAGCAAAAAGCTTTTTCAAAATTACACTGCCACTTCTGACTCCTACCATCTTTTTTAACTTAGTTATGCAGATGATCAACGGCTTTATGGTATTTAACTCTGGTTACATCATTACTGGTGGCAAGCCGCTCAACAGTACACTATTTTATGCCTTGTACCTATATGAAAAAGCATTTACTGATTACGATATGGGATATGCCTGCGCAATGGCTTGGGTTCTTCTTATTGTTGTTTCTATTATAACTGGCCTTGTGTTCTATTCCTCCAAACACTGGGTTTATTATGAATCAGAGAGGTGATATTATGAGTTTATCAAGAAAACTTGGAATGAAGCGAAGCAAGCGCTTTCATAATATTCTTTATCATGTACTTGTATGTTTGTTTGGCTTCCTGATGATCTATCCGCTTCTTTGGATGGTTATGAGCTCTTTCAAAGAAAGTAGTTCTATTTTTCGAGAATCATACCGATTAATTCCAGATACAATTCACTTTGAAAATTATATCAATGGTTGGAAAGGATTCGGTGGCTATACGTTTGGTGTCTTTTTTTCTAATTCCTTTCTTATTGCTATCATCGCAACTATAGGTGCCGTCTTTTCTTCTGCTATTATTGCATTTGGCTTTGCTAGATTGCATTTTCGTGGACAAGGATTCTGGTTTTCATGCGTTATGCTTACCATGATGCTGCCTTTTCAAGTAATTATGATTCCACAATTTTTAATTTTCAAACAACTCGGCTGGGTCAACACAATCCTACCACTAACCGTTCCTTATTTCTTTGGACAAGCATTTTTCATTTTCCAGAATATGCAGTTTATCCGTGGTATTCCAGCTGAACTTGATGAAGCAGCCCGAATTGATGGCTGCACTTATTATGGAATATTTTTAAGGATTATTCTTCCTCTGATCAAACCATCTATCGTCACAACCGCCATTTTCTCCTTTATGTGGCGTTGGGATGACTTCTTCGGAGCTCTGCTTTATCTGAATTCTCCAGCAAAATATACTCTATCCATCGCACTAAAAATGTTTTCTGATCCTTCTTCTCAGTCTGACTGGGGAAGTATGTTCGCTATGTCCACCCTATCCATCATTCCAATCTTTCTTATCTTCCTATTTTTCCAAAAATACCTTGTTGAAGGTATTAGTACAGAAGGATTAAAAGGATAACAGCCGCCCAGAACGATATGAAATCATATTTGTTCTGGACGGCTATTGCCGATTAATCTAATATTTATACTTTTCTAAAAATGCTCTATTTTATTATTATTTTTACTCTCCGCGCATAGCTGCTTCAATATCCTCTATTGTACGCGGAATGCCAGCGGACAGATTTTCACAGCCATCCTCTGTAACAAGACAGTTATCCTCTAGGCGGAAGCCAATTCCCCATTCTTCATGGTAAATACCGACATCTACACAGAATACCATACCAGGTGCTATGATTTCTGGCCGCTTTACTCTGTCATGTACATCATATCCGATGTGATGTGCTCCGCCATGCCACATATACGTTCCGACTTCATCGACAGAGCTCATCACTCCAGCTTCTACCAGACGCTCTGCATTGTATTTACGAATCGTTGCATCAACATCTGACATACGCATGCCCGGACGGATGATTGAAAACATATAATTGGAGGTAGCAAGTGCACACTCATACAATGTGCGCTGACGTTCTGAAAAATGACCGTTGCATGGCCATCCACGAGAAACATCAGTGATTAGTCCGTCATACTGAGCACCGACATCTCAAGATACAATTTCTCGTAACGGCCGCTGACAGCCAGTGCCTTGAAATCACGTTCAAATGCATCCACAAAACGTATATCACTAATCCCTGAAATTTCTTCTGCTTCCTGCGGCTTAACTCTCGCACCAGTCCAACGCTCTGCATATGCATCAGAAGGAAGAATATACACTTGTTCATGCACACTGCCGTCTGCTTCTTTTGTAGCAAGAAGAACAGCCTGACGACTTGTTTTGAGCCCTGTCAGATAAACAAAATTTCGGTCTGCAAAGAACATGTAATCTTCATCGCCAGTTTTCCAGGTGTTTCCCCCTGCAAAAACAGCGACAAGGCTTCCTGCCGTAAGCTTTTCATAAAGTCTGGTTCGATTTCCTACGTGACATTCTGCAAGCATCTAAGTTTCCTCCTCATATAAATATTCAAAACCATATTTTTATTTACTGCACTTTCACTTAATTCTTATTGTCAAATCGAATGCTTATCTCCCACTCAATTTTTTCTTCGCGAATCTGATATTTCTCTGCCAGTCTCGGACCACAGGAATTAGAACCAATTCCGCTTTGCTTATAGTCAAGCGCCACATAAATGCCATCAGATGGAACAAGCTCAAAGTTATGTGCCTTTTCGTCAAGCTCCTTTTCACTGTAGCGTGATGCCTGGAAGCTGAACGGCTTTTTGCCCTTTGCGAACAAATTTCCAACAGATGCATACTGACAGTTATAATGGCTTCCATTTTCCTGTGGGAAAACGTAATCCTCAAACATATCATCAACTGTTGTATCAAAACGATCTACCCAAGATGCACGATGCTTATCGGAATAGCTTTCATATGGACCATATCCGTAGTATATTACATCGGTCTTATCGTTTGGAAGCTTTAATCCAAGACCAAATCGCGGAAGATACGGGAATACCTTGTCAAAGTTTCCATCTAAGGAAAGGTAAATGGTTCCCTCAAGATCGAGCAATACTGTATGTATAATATATTTTAATTGTTTATTGACTATATGTATACTATATGATATAATATATGTGAAAAAAGATAACCTAAAACATGCACGTACCTGCATGTATAACATCAATTATCATATTGCCTGGTCGATAAAATACCGCAGAGAGATGTACGAAAAGTTTCCAGACTTACGCCAACAGCTGTGAAAAGGATAGCTTTTGAATCATTCTTACTACCTTGAAACGATTGGGGACATCTCAGAAGAAACCATCCGCAAGTATATTGAACACCAGTCAAAACAGTACTAACGAAAGGAGGGGCTATGCCAAAAGCAAGAAAGAAAAAGAACAGTTCTTTTCAGACAACCATTACAAAGAGTGTTTTTCTGTATGGTCGGCCGAATAAAGAAAAGCTTGCCGTGTTACGACAGATGCAGAATTCGTATACTGCTCTGATCAATCGTGACATTGAGCTGTTGGAAAAGAATCCTGACATCGTACTTCAACTGGTAAAGAATGATAAGAAGGATCCCCAAATGCGAAAGCTGGAAAAAGCCATTCGTCCAGAAGGAATCAATTCTGCATTTTGCCAGAATGCATTTGATGCGGCAGTCGTGCAGG
>ENA-OROM01002727-OROM01002727.1-human-gut-metagenome-genome-assembly--contig:-NODE-2727-length-12231-cov-9.762401_pt1 | contig 12231 bp, 10 predicted proteins | sample MGYA00242129_ERZ509050 | MGnify/ENA primary metagenome ERZ509050 (study PRJEB26280, sample SAMEA2338701) | human gut metagenome | biome: human gut; feature: human-associated habitat; material: faeces...
TAAAACGTTGGATAGCAAGAAAAACCTTTAGTGAGGGATCAAACTTGGGTTAAATTTTGCGCTTCTTTATCATCAATTGACATAAAGATATATCCATCCTCTGTCAGCAACGATCTCGCCACCATCAATCTAGAATACATCATAGAGCACCAATCCGAATGAAAACGTCCATTCGAATCCATGTTCTTGATATATTTATTACCCAACTCATCTACTGAACCCGAAGCCTCAGCATACTCATCAGCAGACATCGCAAAATCATCATGATAAACAAAGTCATTACCCGTATTGTAAGGCGGATCAATATAAATCATCTTTACCTTACCCAGATAAGACTTCTGGAGAAGTTTAAGCACTTCGAGGTTATCACCCTCAATATAAAGGTTTTGGGTGTTGTCCCAATTCACACTATCCTCCTTTACGGGACGCAGCGTCTTCTTAATAGGCTTCAAAACTTCAGCACGAGCTGCCTGCTTGCCAACCCAGTTGAACTCGTATGCCTCAGGAGCATCTTCCACTGCGTTGTCACCAAGAAGCTGGCGAAGTACATCAAAATTAATTACACGTTTTACCCCCCCGTATCAGGATCGGCTACCTCCGTAAAGCACGAAGGCGCAATCTGATAAAGCGCATCCAGATTCAGCTGCGCTCCATCTGCCGACTGCAATTTCATTCTATTGGGTCTATCCATATTATCTATATTTTATAAATTATTCTTCATTTCTTTTTCCCATTCCGCAACCTTCTTCTTCAACGCCCGAGCCTCGTTGTTCAGCTCCAGCTGGCGGTTAAACTGCTTTTCAGTCCGAACCCGCTTCTGCAAGGCTGCTATCTCTTTCCTGCCTTTCTGTATCAAGGACTCCAGCTCCACCATGCGCTTGGTTTCCTCGCTACGGCTCGTGCCATAGCCGGAAATCACGCCTGCCATATTTTCATAGATGGCATCCATCGTAAGCCCCTGGATAGGCAAAGATAAATCAGCCTCACGGAGCCATTCCGAAGCGAAAGACTTCACTATCCTGAAGGTTCCAGCTGCAGCATCCAGCCATTCCTTATAGTTGAGCAGCAGCTTATACTGCCCCTCATATTCCAGAACAAACACCACGTGGCGAGGCATGTTCCTATCGATGAAGAGGAAGACATCATCCGGACAATCCTGCGACTTCAGCTGCGCTGAAAAGACCACAATCTCGTGAACCTCCTTGCCATCTGCCACATTGAGAGTGGAAGGAGCCAACTTATAAAGCCACTTGATGGCCACCACATCATCTACGAAGTGCTGCTTCATCTTCGCATTCACTTCCAGATGCCTGTAGAAAGCGTTCTTGGGAACAGGCTTGCCTACAAACGTGGTTGGAGGATAATGTAAATCTATCATACTATCTGATAATTAAGAATGTTATTAACTCAAAGTCATCCAGCCCCTTGGCATCTCCCAACAAGGCACTCGTCTCGCCCATAGAGAACAGGCTGTCGATATCTGACTCTTCCTTCACAGAAATGATGCTGTCAACCGTCTTCGCCAACATATCACTGTAATGACTCATCTGTCGGCCGTCAGCCGTTTCCCGGTTGATGATGGCGCACAACTCCTTATCCGGCTGGCTCTTGCCTCGGCAAACGTGGCGCATCACATCGAGCAGTTTCTTAGGCTGCAGGTGGTCGCAGATGACGGAGCCATCTTCGCCCAGATACACCATATAGAACGGATGCAGCAGGTTCTTCCTGTCGATATTGATATTCCTGTTCCTATTCTTCAGGATGAAGATAACGCCCGGCTTGGCGTTCTCCGAACTTGCCACCACCGCATTCATTCCAAACGGCGAGTGCTCTACATTCGGATTTTCCTTAACGTATGCCAGCAGGTCGAGGCGGAATTCATTCAAGCCCAAATCCATGATGTTGATGCCAGTATCCATATCCTCTATGTCTATCACCTCTTCCTGAAGCTTCCTGAGCTGGTTCTTGCGGTATTCCAGGTCGCCCTTCTCGTTCTGCGACAACAGATTGTCATCGCCCGTACTGGTGAGGACGGTGGCCTTCATACGGCTCTCTACACGGCCTTTCAGTTCGATATACTGGTCCAGTTCCATATCCGGCCAATAGTTAACCAGCTGGATGACATCGTTTCTGCTGCCGATACGGTCCACACGGCCGAAGCGCTGGATGATGCGCACTGGATTCCAATGGATATCATAGTTGATGAGGAAATCACAATCCTGCAGGTTCTGACCCTCGGAAATGCAGTCGGTGGCAATCAGCACATCAATCTCCTCGGTGGCATCCGGGAAGAGAGCAGCCCGGTCTTTCGATACGGGCGAGAAATAGGTCAGCACATTATTAAAACTCATCGGGAACTTCGGTATGGTACATTTGCCATCCGTAGAACCCGTGATAAGTGCCACATTCAACCCACAATCTGCCTTGATGCGTGCTGCCAGCTGGTCGTACAGATAGTTGGCGGTATCAGCAAAGGCTGTAAAGATAATCACCTTCCTGTTGCCCGGATTGATGGGATGCTCAAACTTGTGTTTCAAATCTTCGATGAGCATCTGCAGCTTGGAGTCGTGCTCGGGAGAAATATCCTGGAGCATGATTTGAAGCAGGGCAAGATTCTCCTGGTCGCTGCGAAGCTCACGTGACCAGCGAATCACATCAATATCCCGGAGGTTGATTTTGGAATTTCTGCCCACAAATGGGTCATTATCGCTATCTGCGCTATCCAAATCATCCGTAAACTCGGTAACATCCACAGAACCGCTACGCCCGTTGCTTTCAATGGTATTCAGCGTTTCGTCTATATATTCCTGGATGCGCTGCAAGGTAAGACGGAAGGAGTTGACGCTGCTCTCCAGACGTTTGAGCAGGTTGGTAGCCATCAGCTTGCGGAGACCTTTCTCTCGTCCGTCGATAGAGATTCCCGAGCCTTCCATATTGATTTCATAATCCTCCTTCACGCTATCAAAGATATAGAGTGACGGCGTATAGATGCTCAGATTCAGCCTGTTCAGCTGTTCAGCAATCTCGCTGAAAGAGATGCTATCGCTCAAATCCGTCAACTTTGGGCGGCGGGATATAGGAGCCAATCTGGTAGGGAACTTACCGATATCCTTCGTATCGTAGTATTTCACGATGTGGCTTCGGCTTCGGGCGATGGTAACCGCATCCAGCAATTCAAAGAAATCAAAGTTCAACTCATCAAGCAGGCGTTGCGTGGTGCGCTCTTTGGGCTGCAACTTGGTCCATCGGTTGTATGCCAACTGTGCAGAGCGGAACACATCATCTATGCTGCGGTCGATGTCAAGAACCTCGTTGATTTGCTCAGCATGACCTTCGTATGCCAGCTGCAACTGGTTCTTCAGGTCGTTGAAGCGGTTGTTGACGGGAGTAGCACTCAGCATCAGGACTTTTGTCTTGATTCCTGCTCTAATTACCTTGTTCATCAGTCGCTGATAGCGGTATTCCTTCTTCTTACCATCATCCAATATATCCAGGTTGTCAGCCTCATCATCCTCGTCATCCACATTACCGCCATTACGGAAATTGTGGCTTTCGTCTATGACTATCAGGTCGTAGTTACCCCAGTTGATTCTTTCAAGATCAATTCCGTTTGACATACCTCTATCTCGGCTTAAATCACTGTGGAACAGGATATCATAGCGAAGGCGGTCGGCAGCAAGAGGGTTGTTTTTGTAATTAGTCTTGAAGGTGCTCCAGTTGTCATAGAGCTTCTTAGGGCATAATACGAGAACCGACTTGTTGCGGTTTTCGTAATACTTGATGACGCTCAGCGCTGTAAAGGTTTTACCCAGACCCACAGAATCGGCAAGGATACAACCATTGTATTTTTCGAGTTTATTGATGATAGCCAGGGCTGCATCCTTTTGGAAATTATAAAGTTTTTTCCAAATCACACTCTCCCGGAAGCCGGTCTTCTCGTTAGGAAGAACATCCTCGTTGATATCATCGAGAAACTCGCTGAAGATATTATATAGCGTAATGAAGTAGATAAACTCAGGTGAATTTTCCTGATAAACGGTTCCTATGTATTCCAGCACCTTGGCAGTTACATCTTCAAACTTATCGCCATTCTTCCACTGTTCGTTAAATACGTTCAGATATTGCTCGGCGAAAGGTGAGGGCATCACATTGATCATGGAATAAACGCTATTACCCCGCTCGCATCCTAGTTCTGTGGTAGTAAACTCATTGAAAGGCACATAGGCATAAGGAGCATTGCCGCTGACAATGAAGAATCCGCCCATTGTTTCCTGCGACACATTCGACTTGAATTTCACCTTGCGTCTTATCCAAGCGGCGCATTCCTTGGCGATGGCTTTCTGTTCAAGTTTATTGCGAAGCTTGATTTCAAAGTCAGAACCATATAGGGTGCGCTCGCGGTATAGTTTGGGAATGAAAAACTCCCTTTTTTCCTTTCTGATTTTATCTTTGACGAAGGTGGGCGATGTGAAGATGAAACGCAGTTCGTCTATGCTTTCGAATTCTTTCTTCAGAGCTTCGAAAGCATAGATGGAAAACGAGGCAGCCGCTATGGAAAGGGATGCACCTTCAGACATTTTTGTCTTGAGGTCGTCCATCATTCGTTCTGAAATGTTGTTGATTGTTTTTGGAAGTTCCATGATTCCCTATTTCACTCTTTACTACATTGCCTTTGGTTGGGGGGCGTTGTCAGCGATGTCTCAACTGGTTTTAGTTTATCATCTTGCCTGCATAGAATTGAATCCCTGCATGCCGCAACGTTTGATAGATATAGCCCTCCAGGTCAATCTTAGGCAAAGATACGAAGAAAAATTCAAGTACACTTGAAAAAATGGCCAAAAGTGGGCAAAAATTCAAGTGTACTTGAAAAAATAAGAGGGCCTCCTTTGTAAAGCAAGGCTTGGTAAGGTGCTTTTATAGGGTAGTTTTACACAAGACCTTTCCAGTAATTTGTCTGAGATCAGAAAAAGATGGTCATGGTGTTCACTTTCTATACCCTCTCAGTCCGTACCACAGCAAAACAAACTCACAGAAAAGCGCCACAACCCATGTGAACTGCCAGGAGCCTATCCAGTCGGCAAGCATTCCCTGAAGCACAGGGAATACGGCTCCACCAAACACGCCCATCATAAACACGCCCGAGGCACGCGACGTGTATTCGCCAAGACCATCAACGGCCAGGGTAAACACACAGCTCCACATGACGGAATGGAAAAGCCCTACCGAGGCAAGAAGCCAAAGGTTTTCCGTCAGCATGGCGGCAGTCATGAGCGCTATGGCGCCAAGCGTGACGGTGATGAGCATCGGACGTGGTTTTATGTTTTTCATGGAGGCAGAAACCATACGACCGACTAGGAAACCGCCCCAGTAGATTGTGGCAAGCAGGGCAGGCGACAGAGCAGCTCCGCGGGCAGTGAGTTCCATAGCGTGCAAGTTGATGTTGTTGCCAATGCTCACCTCCGTTCCCACGTAGAAGAAAATGGTTATGACCCCATACTTTAGATTGCGGAACGACCATACGCTTTTTGTTTTTTCTCCAGTAGATGTTCCTTTGTCGGTTTCAGCCGACGAAGAACGTGTGCCCTCGATGTCGGGCAGAGCAAGTCGGCGTGTGGTCATTGTGGTGACGACAATACAGAGCGTCATGAGTATGAAGGGTAGGGTGAGCTGCGATGCGGTGACGCTGTCGAGAGGCACTCCCGCGAACATGATACCAGTGACAAAGAGAGGGGCTATGGTCGTGCCAAATGAGTTGACGGCACAGGTGAAGTTCATTCGCTGTACCGCACTTGTGCCAGGCAACGGATAGGCTGCGATATATGGATTGATGACCACCTGGAGCATGGCCGCAGCTGTGCCCATAAGAAATGACCCCATGAGAAATACGAAATAGCCAAACGGCACGAAGTCGCCACTTACTACAATACCTGCTTCGCCGGCATACTCCGCGCAAAAAGCAGAGGCTGTGTAGAACAACAAGCCTCCGACCATCACGATCAGCGAGCGGATAAGTGTGCGCTTGTAGCCAATGAGGTTGAGCATTCGTCCTGTGCGCGAACTGTTGAGCAGATAGCCAAGGAAGAAGGCGAAGGATATGAGGGTGGTCAGTGAGTTGCGCATGGTGGTGGCCTCGGAGAGGAACGCTATCTTGAGTGGTCCTTGACACTGACCGTTGACAGTAGTAAGAAAACCTACTATGAAATAGATGAACGTGAGCAGCAGGAAAGGTCCTGTGGTCTTTAGGCTTAGCGTTTTCATACGGATGTTAGTTATGGGTGAGATGGTTGCTGGGGGGAGTCCTATGAGGTGGAACGAGGGATCGCCCCACCTCATAGCAACTAACTTGTTTTTACAATATTTTCTCGAGGGTCTTCATCGCTCCCTCGTTCTTGATGCTCTCTACCATCTGCAGGTAGGGCTGTGTGAAGTTGTCGGCCTCACGCAGGTCGGTGCTTCGGAATGGAGAGAGGGCAAGGAAGTCAAGAGGCTCATTGCTTGCGATAAGCTGCTGGTCGTTGGCTGTAAGCCACGGGTCGGCTACTTCAAACTGCTCGCCATTGTCGTCCGTGTGATATTTGAGATAGTGGCGATAGGCTGCGAATAGATATGCCACGCGGATGAGCTGTTTGTCATCGCTGATCATCTTTTCAAGGTTGGGCATCACATACACAGGAAACTTCGATGCTCCGTCGAAACAAAGACGAGCCACCTGGTCGCTGACGGAACGGTTGCCGAAACGCTCGCAGAGAGTCTGCTTGTAGAGTTCAAGGTCTGTGTCCTTGGGGGCCGGCACGTAGGGAGTGATGTCGATGTCCATAAACTGACGCACAAACTTGGCTATACGCTCGTCGTGCATGGCAGCGTCCACCTTGCGGTAGCCATAGAGGAAAGAAGGGTAGGAAAGCAATGTGTGAGAGGCGTTGAGAAGAGAGAGTTTCATGTTCTCAAAAGCAGTGACGTCGTCTGTCATCTGTGCGCCGACTTTCTCCCATGCGGGGCGACCAGCAGCAAAGTTGTCCTCGACGACCCATTGTATGAAGTCCTCACAATATACAGGCGCCTTGTCCTCTGTGCCATTCTCCTCATTGAGTCGCTTGATGTCCTCGGGATGTGTGGCTGGAGTGATGCGATCGACCATAGAGTTGGGGAAAGTCACGTTCTCCTCCATCCATGCCGCAAGCTCCTTGTCCTGCGCCTCTACAAACGACATGAAAGCGCAGCGGGCCGTATTGCCATTGTGCTGAAGATTGTCACAAGAGAGGATGGTGATAGGGCCTGAGCCTGAGGCCACGCGGCGACGAAGTCCCTCGGCCACATAACCGAATGCAGTCTGCGGGTCGTCTGGATGCTCCAGATCGTGGACCACCTGCGGATTGTCGAGCATAAACTCGCCAGTCTGGCGTGAGATGTTATATCCACCCTCGGTGATGGTGAGCGTGATGATGCGGATGTCAGGGTCGGCTATCTTGTTGAGTATGGAGTTCTTCTCCTCAATGCCCCAATACAGTTCTACAAGAGCCCCAAGACGGTAAACCTCGTTGTTACCGTCGCGCCCACATACGGTAAGTGTGTATTCGCCATCCTGCGCCTTGAGTGCCTTGTACAGCGGTTCGTCTCTCTCCAGTATCATTGCCCCACAGATGCCCCAGCCGTGCTGGGTGGGATCTTCAAGCAGATGGCTTGTCATGTATTCGAGATGAGCACGATGAAAGTTGCCTACACCGAAATGAAGGATGCCTGCCTTGACCGAGTTGCGGTCGAAGGAATACGATTTGATTGTGTTTGCTGTCATTTTTATTTCTATGCTGTTAGTTGTTATTTTTTGGCTTTTTCTCTTCTCGCTTACAAAGTTAGGGCAAAAAATAATGTAGGAAAAGAAATGTTTTATGAAAAAAAATGGGAACGTTTCCGCAAACGTTCCCAAAATCTGCAAACGTTTTAAATCGGGGGATCCATTGGGAAGGTAAGGTACAAAGTCTTATCTCCTACTCCCCAGTAGAACCCCGGTATTTCATAGCCGTACGCAAGACAACCTTTCTGTTCTCCGCCTCGGGATTGCGCACCTTCTCAAGCACAAGCTCAGCGGCGCATCTTCCCATCTCCATCAGAGGAGGCTCGACGGTAGTGAGTTGTGGAAATACGATGGTCGATAGTTCTGTCCCCGAGAATCCAGCCACAGCCACATCCTCTGGTACGCGACGTCCAAGCTCGCGCAGGCGGTTCATGGCGCCTATGGCAAGCGTATCAGTGAAGGCATACACTGCATCAAAGTCCACGCCTTGTTGCACAAGACGATCTACTGCTGCCGCACCATCAGCAAACGTCATTCCTGTCTTGATGATAAGTTGAGGGTCGTATAGGCGGAACTTCTCCATGGCCTCGCGATAGCCACGACCGCGCTCCATGGTATTATACACGTTGTCAGGCCCATAGAGATAAGCTATGCGTTGGCGACCAAGGCGTATCAGGTGTTCCGTCATAAAAAAAGCGTCATTGTTGTCGTCCACCAGCACTTGCGTCATATCTTCCATCCCGTGAGGGATGCGGTCGTAGAAGACAATGGCCATGCCTTCTTTGGCAAGTCGGCGATACGTATCGACATTATGCTTGTAGCTGCAGATGCTCACAATAAGTCCGTCAACCATAAAATCCTCCATCATCTTCAAATGCTCTCCCTCACGCTCGTGGTCCTCGTCCGATTCGGCCATGACCACCTTCTGATTGTTGGAGAAGAGTATGCTCTGTATGCCAGCCACTACCTGCGAGGCGTATGGCGTGTGCATCTCTGGCACGATTACGCCTATTGTGTTGGTGCGTCCTGTCTTGAGGTTCAATGCCACAGGATTGCGACGATAGCCAAGCCGATCTGCCTCGCGCAGCACAGCCTCTCGCGTTTCGCGACGTATGTTTTTGTCGTCGGTAAGCGCCCGTGATACGGTCGAAACCGATATGTGCAGCGATTGTGCGATGTCTTTTATTGTTACATGTTTCATTGCTGGTAGATAATGATGGGTAATACTTGGTGAAAGATCCTAAACTTATCTAAAGTATTAGACGAAAAACATGCGCAATCGTTTAAGGGAAAACATTCGGTGTGGTGGCAGCCCCGATCACGACGGGAGATACGGCCTTTCGGTCGGCCCGCCTGATCATCGCCCAAGCCTTCCGTCTCAGCCAACGCAAGAAGATCAACCGCATCTATATCTGCGTGCCCGTCTTTGCCGTCTCGCTCGCTCTGCTGGTCTGGCAGATCCAAAACCCCGATGGTTTCAATACGATATGGAAATATTTCGGGTGGGCCAATCAGACGCTGGCGGTCTTCACCCTGTGGACCCTCATGGTCTATCTCGCGCAGGAGAAGAAGGCATACGTCCTCACCCTTGTCCCCGCCTTGTTTATGACCGTTGTCTGTGTCTCCTTCCTCATGGTGAGCAATATTGCTTTCGCCCTGCCTCCTGCCTTGGGCTATGCCATTGGCGGAGGCGTGGGACTGGCTACCGCTCTGTGGTTCATGGTGTGGCTGAGGAAGATGCGTGCTGGGGCCAGGGAGTGATGCGGCCTATGGTGCATCGCGTAGCCTTTCGTTGCTGATGAAAATAGAGTTTTTCCTCTCTGCTACTTTTGGTCAGTCCCGATTTTTTTGATAACTTTGCCCGTCGAGATGTCCCAACGAAAGATTATCCATATCGACATGGATGCGTTCTTCGCCTCCGTGGAGCAGCACGACGATCCGTCCCTGTGCGGACTGCCGTTGGCTGTGGGGTTTGACGGGCCTCGTGGCGTGGTCTCTACGGCCAGCTATGAGGCGCGGCAGTATGGGGTCCATTCCGCCATGCCTATTGCCACGGCCAAGCGGCGCTGTCCACAACTGCGGATCGTCACGCCCCGTTTCGACCGTTACAAGGAGATCTCGGGGCGGGTGCACAGGATCTTCCTCGACTATACCGACCTGGTGGAACCGCTATCCATTGATGAGGCTTTTCTCGATGTGACGGAAAACCGCCACGGGGTCGTGCTGGCGACGGATGTGGCGCGCGAGATCAAGCAGCGCATCGTCGAGGAGACGGGGCTCACGGCCTCGGCAGGCGTGAGCTACAACAAGTTTCTGGCCAAGGTAGCCTCCGACTATCGCAAGCCCGATGGACTCTTCGTGATCCATCCGGCTAAGGCACAGGGCTTTATCGATAGTCTTCGGATAGAGCAGTTTTGGGGCGTAGGACCGAAGACGGCAGTTCGGATGCACCAGATGGGTATCTTCACGGGGGCACAGCTCCGTCGCGTCTCGCGCCAGCACCTCGTCCAGGTGTTTGGCAAGGCGGGCCATATCTACTACGATTTCGCCCGGGGCATCGACCTGCGTCCCGTCGTCACTGACCATGACCGCAAGTCGGTGGGCTGCGAGCAGACCTTCCTGGAGGATCTCCGCCTCTCGTCCGCTATCCTCATCGAGCTCTACCACCTTGTCTTGGAATTGGAACAGCGTATCGCCAAGAGTGGCTTTCTCGGCCATACGCTCACACTCAAGATGAAGTGGGGCGATATGACGCAGGTGACGCGTAGTCTGACGCAGCCGGCTGCCATCCAGACCAAGAACGACATCCTGCCGCTTGCCAAACGCCTGCTCCGCCAGACGGAGTATAAGACGCGATCCGTGAGGCTTATGGGAGTGGCGGTCTCCAATCCACAGGGTGGGGAAGGGGAGGCGGTCCGCCCCCAGTGGGTAGAGGGTTTCCTTCCTTTCCAAGAATGGGAGATAGAGGAATATCCCTATGGTAAATAGCGAGACAGAGTAGTTAATGTCAATAAAAATCGAAGCAATGCAATATCAAGTCACGTGCAAGCAATGCCACCAACTCTATGTGGTGGATACCAATCCTGGAACCACGATCCGATCCCGTTGTCCCTATTGTGGAACGGTGGCTACCATCGCCACGCCGATTCTGGGCCAGCAGGACACGAAGTCCTCCGGTTCAGCTTCTCCGCAGCGACCAAAGACGAAGCCCGCGCCCTCGTACAGCCCTTTGTCCAGTTCTTCGCACCCATCGTCGCCCACGCCTTCTTCCCCCCACACTTCTTCGCTCACCCGTCGGGTTGTGGTGCTGTTTTGTGTCGTTGCGATCTTCCTCCTCGTTTTGGCCACACTCCTCTATTGTGCCTTCAAGGGAATGAGTGCGTAGCAGCTGCTCTTTCCATTCGTAAGGCGGCCTCCACGCTATATGAGATACATTCCGATATGGGCATGAGTTTAATTTGCCTGTAACTTGCCAAGATAGGATGGTTATATAACAAACAAAGTAAGTGTAGCTGATTATCAAATAGTTATAGGATGGATTCTGACTTGCCTGTAACTTGCCAATCCGCACAAGACGGCAGGACTGAAACTTCATTCTAAGTTCTTCGCCAGTGATAGTAGGCATCGGTCAGAAGAGCGACACTGTCTCCGATTCGCCAATGGTGATCCGAAGAGTTGTGGAATAAGCAGAGGAAGGCTGCAGGTGTCGCAAGATAGAGGGGAAAATACCCTTCCTAACTGCCCCTAAAAATGAATATAACTTCATCGGCCTACGAAGTTAACTTCATTGGCCTACGAAGTTATATTCATAGGGCTACGAAGTTATATTCATTTTTTACCCCACTTTTGAGCCTATTCGAGTGTGGTGGTCCTGTTGCCTGGCTTGCATGAGAAATTTGCTTGTTCGCGTGTGGCTTTCCGTCCCGAACCCGTCCCGAGACCATCCCGAAGGATGGGCGATGTTTTTTGGGCCTTCCCCAAGAGGGCAGGAGGGGGTGCTCTTGCCCGCAACGGCCACTTTCGCCTTTCCTCCGCTATATATATAATAAGGAGAAAATAGCTTCCCAGTCGTAAGAGACTCTTGTTTCCGTCCGCCTCGCCCCATTTCCTCTGTTCTCCTGCCCTTGTTTCGCCCCTCCAAGGCATCGTTTCCCCACGATATGGCCCCGTTTTGCCTCCCAGGCCGCCTCCATGACAAGGTGGTCGTGCTCCCTGAATATCCCCTTTTTCCTGCCTTTTCCCCCAAAACACCCTATTTTTGCCCTTATTTTGTAAAACAATGCGAAAAATTGCCAGCTTTCGCAAACTTTTCTTTCGAAACATTTGGAGGGTATTAAAAAACGCCGTACCTTTGCACCCGCTTTTCCGAACAAAGCATACGCCAAGAAAGGGAGAGCGATAAAGACAAGCGATCTTTGAAGAGATTTACATAAGACAGA
>ENA-OROM01002729-OROM01002729.1-human-gut-metagenome-genome-assembly--contig:-NODE-2729-length-12227-cov-8.913654_pt1 | contig 12227 bp, 14 predicted proteins | sample MGYA00242129_ERZ509050 | MGnify/ENA primary metagenome ERZ509050 (study PRJEB26280, sample SAMEA2338701) | human gut metagenome | biome: human gut; feature: human-associated habitat; material: faeces...
TCTCAAATGCAGGTGCTTCCTTGTTTTCGAGAAAATCAAACTCTGAAACAATCTCATCGAGCTTTTCTTTGAGCTGTTCTTCTGACAGTTCGACTTTTTCAAAGTCAAACTCCGTGACCGACAGCCCGTCGATATTAAAAAGCGCGCACCTTACGCCGTCGGCAAGCTCGGAGCAGCCCTCATCCGCGCTTGCAGGACTGTAAACGTCAAACGAGAGCACAAGCTCGGCCTTTTCGCCGTACATTTCCTTGAGCTGCCCGTCCTCGGTGCACACTCCGATGTAGTTTCCAAGCCCCGACGAGCTTATCCGCGCGCTTTTAAGGCCTACGCACACAAACGCCGATACGTCCTCAAGCTCCGATGCGTTAAACGCTGTCACAGCGTTTATCCCGGCGTTATTAAGCTCCTCTGCAATTTCGATCGCGATATTCTCAAGCATCGGCAGCGCCTCCCTTCAGCTTCAGTATGCACTCATTGTGCGAAAACGCGCCGAATATGCGCACAGGCTCGACACGCAAGACGACATACCGTCTGCCTGCCGCCGTGACCGCATCGCCCTCTGCGATGCCTTCTGCATCGGTTATAAGACGGTATTTAGAGTTGTTCGTAACTCCGGGCGCAAGATGAGCCTTGTGTATCTGCGCATCGTCCGCGTCAAGGCAGGATATAAAGCCCCTGCCCTCGGCCGTTCCAATGGTGATGCTCTCGCCGTAGCTTCGCAGAATTCTGTTTGCCGCCGTCATCCCTGCACCCCCACGAACTCAAATCCGCCGGAGTCAAGGTACGCGCCCAGCAGCGTCTCCGCGCTTTTCTTGAGCGCCGCAGCCGACGCTCCGCCGAGCTGCACGGACAGCTTTCCTGCCGTGAAGCCGCTCACGCCGCCGGAGTGTGCGCTGCCCAGCTCCATGTACATGGATATTGCGAGCATTGCCGCCGCGGTGACGAAAGTTTCTCCTATTTCGTCGCTCGAAGCGCCGCGGCGCAGTCTGCTCTCAAGCTCGGCGGCGGCAGCGGAGCACACCGCGCGCAGCATATCCGCGTCCTCGTCCGGGACGCTCTCTCCGAGCATGCTCAGCGCCTTCATTTCTATGTCCATATCCGTATATGACATTGATTACCTCCAAAAAGCGGAGACGGGATAACCCGTCTCCTTGTGTGTTTATCAGACAGTCAGCACCTTGGATGCCTCGGTGTAGAGCTTTGCAAAGCCGGAAATGCTGGTGATCGCGGCGCGCTCGAGCTGGCGGTCGATGAGTCTGTCGTACTCAACGTTAACGTCGCCTGCCGTGACCATCTCAAGGGCATAGCCCTTGTCAAGGCCGATAGCGGTGCCGGCCGGCATTGCCGAGCATCGGATGAGCTTTGCGCCCAGAGGATTGCCCGGCTCGCCGGTGCCCTGGAAGTTAAGTCCGGCAAGGGGATTCTGAAACTCCGAGCACTTGAGGATCTTCATCATAACGTCGGGGGCCGCGAGCATGGTGTTCATGGTGTAAGGGTCAAAGCAGTTCCAGAAGTTCAGCAGCTCGCCGTAGCTCAGGCTGCCTTTGGTGCCGCCGATGGTGTCGTCGCCTACCTCGTATGCGGTCGCGGCGTTGGAGTTGCCGTCGCCGTTTGTGATAACGTCGATGGCATCCTCAAGATGCATGCGCATGATCTGATTGCCGATCTGGCGGAGCATGACGGAAAACAGGTCAAGGCGCTGGAAGCGGATCGCCTCGTAGGACGCAACGAGCATTCTGCCGCGCTTTTTGAGGCTCACCAGATGGTCTGATGCTCTCACCTCGGTCTGGGGGATAGCCGCGCCCTCGCCGACATAGCGCAGGCTCTTGTCGTCCTCGCTTGCCGCCGAGTAGATGGAGCGATAGTCCATGCCGTCAAAACGGGTGACAGTGGCGGTGATGGACGGCAGGATGTTGCCCTCCTCCATGCCTGCCTTTACGCTGCGCGAAACATACTCGGGAAACAGCACCGCAGACTCCGAGGTCGAGAAGAATTTTTCGACAACGTCGCTGCCTGCGCCGCGGACCTTGATATCGAATCTCTTGAGCTGGCGCTGGAATGCGTCAAGCCCCTCATACGGAGTGCCCTTGTAGTTTTCGTTGGGGTCGAGCGCCTCGAGGGTCTGCTCGAAGCTCCTGCCGCGCTCGGAATACATGCCCTTTTCGAGCTTTATCTCGTTGAAATTATATGCCATGATCGTTTCCTCCTTACATAATGAAGCCGACTGTGCCGGCAGCGGTATCGACCTTGATGACAAGGTACTGTGCTCCGCCGCTGGTGACGGTCTTGACCTTACCTGCCGCGGCGTCCGCAGCGAGGGTAGCGTAGCCGACCGCAGGAGCCGTGCCGCTGTAGCCAAGCTCGACATAGCCAGCGGTCTTTACCTCGGCAAATGCATCGCCGGACGCGATGCAAACGCCCATAAAGCGGTCGCCTGCGTCGCAGGCCTTTACGGTGCTGTTTGCGCTCATCTTCACAAGCGCGCCCTTTGTTACGCCGCTTGCCTTGTTGAAGGAGAGCACCTGCTCTCCAACGCCTTCAAAACTAACTTTCATTTTTGTCCTCCTGATCTCAGATCAAATGATGTATTCTTCACCGGAAAATGCGGTGACTTCGCCCCTGCCCGGAAGCTGGGTCACGGGCGGATAGAGCTTTGCCGATGCTTCCTCAAAAGCGTCCTTGAGCTTAATAAGCTCCGGCTCTTCCATCAGCTGCACGCTTTTTTCGAGCGCCGGGTGCATTTTTTCATCGCACACGAGGCACAGCCGCAGTACCTCGGCTCTGAGCGAATCGAGATACTTCCTGCCGAGCTGCGCGGACTTTTCCAGCGCCTCGAACTCGGCGGCATAGCCGCGCCCGGCTTCGCTTTCGATGAAGCTTTTTATAACGCCCGCGCTTCTCTGCGCCGGAACGGCAACAAAGCTCCATTCGTATGCGTCAACCGCGCCCGTGAGCACGGCGCAGCACCTTTTATCGCCGTAGACCTTGCCCTTTTCGTGGCTGCATGTTCCGATCTCGGCGCCGCAGATGCTGCATATGCTCTGCGCCACCGAGCAGCCCACGCTCGTTTCGCGCTTTATGCCGCCTTCTATCTGGGCGATAAGCTCGGCGTTTGCCTCGGTGCGCAGCATGTAGGCAAAGCCCTTGAGATAGACATACGCTTCGCCGCACGAGGTGGTTTTGCCCTTTTCGGTCACAAGCTCCGTTCTGTAAATTCGCGCGACCTGATTTTCGCTGCGCCAGTCATGGTCACAGATGCCCGTCGCGCCGACGAAAAGCTCGCTAAGCTCGCGGAGCGTCGATACCGAAAAGCGCTCAAAGTCGCGATCTACCTCGTTATCGCACAGCAGCACCTGAAAGGCATACACCTCGTCGGCTGTAAGCTGTGCCTTGGCAAAGGCGTTTATCGCCTGCAGCTCCTGCTCGGTGCACACGCTGCCCGACGCCGAGCCGTCCTTAATGATCTTCATTGCTTATTCCTTCCTCCCAATAGATCTTGTCTCTCTGCGCAAGGTAAAGCGCAGCCTTGGCCTCCTCGATCTCGTCCTGGAGATTGATCGTCTCCCACTCGACGGTGAGCGTCGTCGCGTAGCCGTGCATGTTCAGCCACATGCGGCAGATCTTCTCGATAACGGGCGTCACCGTTCTGCGAATGGCGTTAAGCTCGCTTGTCATGAGGTCTGCCTGCTGAGCGCTCATGCGCTCTGTCGTTGACCAGTTAAGGCCGAGCAAAAACGGCGGTATGCCGGTTCGCGCGATAAGCTGCTCGAGTATCTGCCGCACGGGCACCTCGCTGTCGAGGATCTGGTTATCCGCGCCGATGACCTTGATATCAACGTCGCCCACGGCGACGAAATCGCGCACGGAGCCTGATTTTCCGCTCTGCATGGCCTCCGACCACTGCGAGGCTATCTGCTGAGCGCGCTCCTGAGCCGAGAACCTGTCGAGCGCGTCGCCCTGCGGCTTATAAACGACCGCAAACCGAACGTTTCCGGCGCGCTCCCAATTAATGCCCAGCGACTGATATATCTTCAGCAGTATTCCGCACAGAAACGGCATGCTGCGCAGCATCGAAACGCCGTAGGGCGAGTCGGCCTCGGGATTAAATGGCGTAAACAGCAGAAGATTCTGATACCGAAACGGCGTCACGCAGCCGGTGTCGGACACGCCGCACAGCTCGAAGTCAAGCGGAGTTTTGCCCTCGCGTATCTGCACGTCGGCAACGTTTCCGCAGAGCACGGCAACAATGTCGCGGTTGCCGTTTGCGACGATCTCGCCCACGGCGCGGCCGCAGGTTATCATCGAGTCAAGATACTGGGCAAGAAAGCTCTCAAGCCCCGTCTGCCCTCTGCCCACCGGCACCGTTCGGATAAATTCCGCAAGCGCCCTCTGCGCATTTTTATCCGCGCAGCTGACCTCGAAGCCGCCGGTGAGCCTTACGATCTTCATGATCGCCGCGTCCACCACCGGCACCGCCTCGCGGATCATGCGGTAAAGCCTTGTTTCCGCGCTGCCGAGCGGCACATAGCTGTCTATGAGACTAAACGGATGCGTCTGCGCACTGCGGAGCTGCACCCTCGGCGGAGCGGCCTTTTGTTTTGAAAACAGTTTCATATTCCTACCTTTCCACCCACGCAGCGCCCAAGCTCTGCGTAAGTTTTGAAATGCCTGCGGCAAAATAGCGGATATCGTCCATTGCGTGGTCGTTCTGCTTCAGCGGCGCTTCCTTTCCGGCGCGCTCATCCCAGCGATACTGGTAAAACTCGCGCACCGTATCGTTGCAGCCGCGGCAGATGCGGATGCGTCCGCTTTTGAGCAGCGAGGCCGTGAGCCGTATGCCGCGCAGAACATCATTTTCCGCCTTCTCGACGCGAAAGCCCGCTCGTGAGAGCGCCTCGATAAAGCTTGCGGCCGAGGGATCGACGATAACTCTGTGCGGAACGGCTTCGCCGCAAAGCTCTGCGAGCGCCGCGACGTACTCCTCATCGGTTTTCTGCCTGCCTGTTTTCCGCCCGTCGTAGTAATACTCGCGCAGGCGGTACCACGTCTGGCCGCACCTGCCCCACAGCCCGAAGGAGCTTGGATTTTTCGTGCCGTAGTCGCAGGATACGATGTATTCGCAGCAACTCTCCGGCGCGTCGCACAGCATGTCCTCGCTGAAGAAGTCATACACCCTGCCCTCGGGCAGCACCCACTGGCCGAGGATGAACCGCCTGTAAAAATCGCCGCTGTACATTCGCTTATAGCGGTCGATTATCTTTTTCGACAGCGAGGGGTTATCCTCAAGCGTAAAGTGGATATACAGCGCGCGCCGCCGGTCGGCCTGACGTATCCATTCGCGGTAAAACCAGTGCTGCGGACTTTCGGGGTTGCAGTTGAACCATATCTTGCTCCCCGTCACCGAGCATCGGGCGCAGGCCTGCTCGACAAACGAGCGCGGCATCAAAACCACCTCGTCGAGCAGCGCTCCCGCAAGCGTCACGCCCTGGATAAGCGAGCCGGAGCTTTCGTCCTTGCCTCCGAAGAGATAAAAACGGTTTTCCCGGCCGAGGTAGCTTATCTCGACGATCCCCTTTGAAACGAGATCACGCACCGCAAAGCCGATATCGCGCAGCACCGGCAGCAGCGGCTCGATCATATTTCGCCTTATGCTGCTTTTTGCCTTGCCGCATATGCCGAAGCTTTGTCCGTCAAACCGGCGCATGGCCCAGCAGACAAAGGATATGCCCATGCACAGGGTCTTGCCCGAGCGCACCGCGCCGTCGCAGATCACGGCGTCGAGATCTCGGTAAGGGGATGCGTCGCTCCACCACGACAAAGCCTTCAGCTGGGTCGGCGAGAAAAAGTCAAACGTCATTGCTCTTTTCGCCCTCCAGAAGCCTTGCCGATTTGTCCAGCGCCGCGTAAAAGCCGCCGCCCTGAGCCTGCTGTGCCGCGGCTGCGGCATTGAGCTCTATAAGCTCCCTTATGATCGCAAGCTTGTTTACAAACTTCAGCTCCACCTCCCCTTTCGGTCCGCGTTTGATTTCGCTCAGCAGCGAAAGGTCGAGTCCCTCAAGCTCGGATATATCCTCTGCGCCGAGATAAAGCAGCTTCACGGCGTCGTTCGGCGAGGACACCGCAAGCCTTTCGAGAAGCTTATCCGCATCGGCGGATCTTTTCTTATTCATAAAATTCACCTCTCACCCATAGGCTGTTTTCGGGCAAAACTTGTACGTTTGCGTACAAGTAAAAAAAATATGCAGCCGAAAAATTTTTTCGACTGCATGCTTTCCGTACTTTATTTAATTATTTGCCGAAATGTTGCCCGGCCGCAATATTCTTAAAAAAGAAAAAGTCCGACGGAAAAACCGTCGGACACAGTCTGTCGAAAACTATGCTGCAAAAGAAAGATAATAGAGCAGCAGGGGAGCTCGAGGGGGCAAAGGCCCCACTCGAAATTGGATTAATAGCCATCAAAAACGCCTGATTTATCAGGCTTTTTGACGAGCGTAGCGAGATTTTTCGTGAAAACCTGTTTTCACAAAAAATGTGGCGTTTTTGAAGCGTGCAAAAAAGTCAAAGACTTTTTTGACACGCTGAGTCCGGCGGAAAAACCGTCGGACAAATGTCGGCCTAAGTACCCCGCCGTGCCGTTGGGGTTCGATTATAACCTGCACATGAAAGCAGGTGGGTCGCCTAAGTTCTGTTTCTCTGCTTCCAACGTCCGGCCAAGGCCGGGAGGCCTGCAATCCGCAGATTCAAATCGGCATCCCTTATTAAAAATGTGGGTTTAACGAACCCGAAGTCAATATGACAAACCGCGAACACGGCAGGGCAAGCTTTTTAATCATACTATACTCAGTTCACGCGGAACATATGAGCATAATTACCGTCTTACTCCTCGTCGTCTTCCTCGGCCTCGAAAATGGTTATAAACATATTGTGTACCTCTTCGAGCTTCTCTTCGTCGTCGATGGATTCAAACAGCTCGTCGCCGTTCTCGTCCTCGGTGACGCTCAGAAGAATAAGACCGTAATCGGGATCATCCTCGTCCATATCCGCCGGGAGAAATGCGGAAAACGTCTCGCCGTTGTAGTCGATAGTATCGAGCAGCTCAAGGTTAAACTCGTTGCCGTCATCATCTATTATAGTCATGAAATCATTGCCGAATTCTTTGCTCATGTTGTTTCCTCCTGTGTTGTTGTGTCCTTATTTTACCCTACACAGGCCCATAAATCAAGTGTCTTATGAGCTAAGATCCTCCAGCAGCGACAGAAGCTCCTCGCGCGTTTCGGCCTCAATGCCGGTTTTGAGCTTTTCGCGGTCAACATTGTTCAGCGTTTCTGTCGGAATATCTGTCACGGTCTTCGGTGTCTGCCGTCCGTCCTCAAAAACGGCGATATAGCCCTGCCAATCGCGCAGACAGTAGCCCTGCTTTTCTGCTGCCGCAAGGCTTACGTTTTTGTCCGGCTCGCCGCTGTTTTCGGCATTGCCCACGCTTTTCACCGCAGCGCTTCCCATTATCACCGCCGCCGCGGCGAGAAAACACAGCAGCAGCTTTTTAAATGTATTTTTCATTTTGTTTCACGCTCCTTTCAGCTTATTATCTCCATATACGGTGAAAACAAATACCCTTTCCGGATAAATCTTTACAAATTATCCACGCTTACTTGACATAGCATGATATAATGATAATTCAGATAAAATTAGCTTATTGCGCCTATTGAATATTTTACTCGGCTCATAACGATTTGACACATAACACTCGCAAGGAGGTGTTACCTGAATGGATATTGCCAAGGAGCCCGGCACCGAAAAACGCAGCGGCAAGGCCGGCCGCATTTTGGGCATAATCGGAACGATCCTGCTCATCGGCGTCGTGACGGGGCTTATCTTCGTGTGCATCTTTGCATTCTATGTAAAGACCTGCATCACGCCGAGCCTCGATCTGGATCTTAACGATTTCACGCTCAACCAGTCCAGCATTATCTATTACAAGGATGCAAACGGAGATTATCAAAAGCTGACGACCGTCAGCAGCAGCGAAAACCGCATCTGGGTGGACGGGGATCAGATTCCTCAGCACATGAAGGATGCGCTCGTCGCCATCGAGGACAAGCGCTTTTACACGCATAAGGGCGTTGACTGGTTCCGAACGGCGCACGCGGCGCTTAACATGTTCACCGGCGGCTCGACCTTCGGCGGCTCGACGATAACCCAGCAGCTTATCAAGAACCTCACCCAGCAGGATGATATCACCGTTCAGCGAAAGCTTCTGGAGATATTCCAGGCGCTGGACTTCGAGAAGAAGTACGATAAGGAAGAGATTCTCGAGTGGTATCTCAACGCCGTGTATTTCGGCGAGGGCTGCTACGGCGTACAGACGGCGGCGCAGACCTATTTCGGCAAGGACGCAAAGGATCTCACCATTGCCGAAGCCGCCTCCATCGTCGGCATAACTAACCTGCCGACTTATTACGACCCGTTCTACAGCGTTGAGAACAATAAGGAACGTCAGGAAAACGTCCTGCGCGAGATGTATAAGCAGGGCTACATCAACAAGTCGGAGTATGAAGAGGCGGTAAATCAGGAGCTCGACTTTGTCCGCGGTGAAAACTCACCCAGCAGCTCCAGCACCTACAGCTACTACGAAGAAGTCGTCCTCTCTGACGTTATCACCGACCTTGCCGAGGCAAAGGGCATCAGCCGCGTCGCGGCAAGCCAGCTTGTCCACAACGCAGGATACGAGATCTATGCCTGCATCGATAAGGACATTCAGGCGAAGGTCGATGCGATCTACACAAATCTCGAAGAGCTTCCCAAGGCTCAAAACGGCACAAAGTCGCAGCTTCAGAGCGGCATCGTCATCATCGACCAGTACACAGGCGAGATCAAGGCGCTCTCCGGCGGCACGGGCGAGAAGAAGATCAGCTACGGACTCAACAGAGCCACCGGCACCACAAGACCGCCCGGATCGTCCATTAAGCCCATCGCGGTCTACGGCCCGGCCGTCGAGTACGGACTGATAAGCCCCACGACGCTGGTGCTCGACGCCGATGACACTCACGTTCAGCTCGCGCACACCTCGTGGTATCCGAAAAACTCGCCTAACACCTATGACGGCATCATCACGATAGCCACGGCGCTTCAGAAATCCAAGAACACAGTTGCAGCGCAGATCATGGATAAGCTTACGCCCTCGACAGCGCTTGATTTCCTGCGCAATCGCCTCGGCGTGACGAGCCTTGTCGATGCCGACGCAGACTATGCGGCAATGGCTCTCGGCCAGCCGAGCTACGGCATAACCGTGCGCGAGATGGCGCAGGCATACACCGCCCTTGCAAACGACGGCGTTTTCACCTATTCGCGCACCTATTCCATGGTCAAGGACCGCAGCGGCAAGATCATCCTCGATAATCAGCCTCAGACCATTCAGGCCTTCTCGCAGGATACCGCGCGCACCATGACCTATATGCTCAACAACGCTGCGACCTACGGCACCGGCCATGAATCGCGCCTGAGCAACATGCCCGTTGCCGGCAAGACCGGTACAACGACCGCGAACAAGGACCGCTGGTTCTGCGGATACACACCGTATTACACCTGCGCGGTCTGGACGGGATACGATACGCCCGAATACATGTCCTTCTACGGCAACCCCGCAACGCAGATCTGGCAGAAGGTCATGGCTTCCATCCACGCCGATCTTCCCTATAAGGACTTCAAGATATCCTACGGCGGCTCGCCGACCGGCATCTTCGGAACGCGCGAGGAGCTTGAAGATCAGGCCCTGACCGAGGAAGAGCGTCAGAAGAAGGAAGAGGAAGAGCAGAAAAAGCAGGAAGAAGAGAACAAGAAGAACGAGGATGACAACACCGGCGGCAATACCGGCGATAACACCGGCGGCAACGATGACATCTTCGCAAACTTCCGTGATCTCTTCTAAGCAAGAAGGAGGAATTACTTTGGCAAACAAACCGCTTGAATACAAAGGTCATCCCCTGCAGCGCGCAGGAAACATAGTCTATTACGGCAGCATGTCCGACAAATACGTTATCATGCTCCAGATCATGGACACCAAGAAGGTCAAGGATCTCGACGTTGCCACAAAGGTATCCGTCCAGCTCCAGCTCACCGATCCCTCCGTCAAGTCCCGTGACCGCATCGTTAAGAAAAGCGAAAAGGACGGCTTCTGGGCGGCAATGGACGTTGCAAGCGTCTGGCTCGACAGGGCTTTGGCTGCAAAATAACCAAAAATTTTTAAAAGCAGGCAGTTTAGACTGCCTGCTTTTTGTTATAATTTTGCCTAAGATAAATATAGAATTTGAGGAAATTATATATTATAATATATAATGTTAAACTATTAGTCTGCGATGCAGGCGAAAAATTGAATTCTGGGAGGAAAAAATGAAGAAAGTACAGTTTACGGAAACCGTGCTTCGTGACGCAAACCAGTCACTTATTGCGACAAGGCTTCCCTATGACAAGTTCGAGCCCATCCTCGAGAAGATGGATCAGGCCGGATTCTACTCCGTTGAATGCTGGGGCGGTGCGACCTTCGACGTCTGCCTGCGCTTTCTCAACGAGGATCCGTGGGAGCGTCTGCGCAAGATCCGCGCAAAAATGCCCAACACCAAGCTTCAGATGCTTCTGCGCGGCCAGAACATTCTCGGCTACAAGCACTATCCCGACGATGTCGTCCGCCGCTTCGTGCGCGCATCGGTCAAAAACGGCATCGACATCATCCGCATTTTCGACGCGCTCAACGATACCGACAACCTCAAGGTCGCTGTTGAAGAGACCATAAAGCAGGGCGCAATGGCCTCCGGCACCATTTCGTACACGACAAGCCCCGTGCACACGACGGCAAAGTTTGTTGAGATGGTCAAGGAGCTAAAGCAGATGGGCGTAAGCTCTATCTGCATAAAGGACATGGCCGGCATCATGACTCCGCAGAGCGCATACGACCTCGTTTCCGGCATCAAGGACGCCGTTGACCTGCCCGTCGTTCTGCACACGCACTGCACCACCGGTCTTGCGTTCATGACCTACCTCAAGGGCATTGAGGCCGGCGCGGACGTTATCGACACCGCAATATCCCCCTTCTCCGGCGGCACCTCGCAGCCTGCGACCGAGACGCTTTACTATGCGCTCAAAGAGCTTGGCTACGATGTTGCGCTTGACGAGAAGATACTCATAGAAATGGCAAACTTCTTCAAGCCCATCCGCAACGATTACCTCGCCGACGGCACCCTCAACCCCATCTCCATGACCACCGACACCCAGTGTCTGACCTATCAGATACCCGGCGGCATGCTCTCGAACCTGCTCAGTCAGCTGAAGATGATGAATGCGCTGGACAAGTTTGAGGAAGCGCTCATCGAAACTCCGCGCGTGCGCAAGGACATGGGCTATCCTCCCCTCGTCACCCCGACAAGCCAGCTCGTAGGCTCGCAGGCGGTTCAGAACGTGCTCGCAGGCGAGCGCTATAAGAACGTCGGCGCAGAGATAAAGGCCTACTGCCGCGGCGAATACGGCAGAACTCCGGCTCCCATCAACGAGGAAGTCCGCGCAAAGATCCTCAACGGCGAAAAGCCCATCGAGGGCCGCTATGCCGACACTCTTCCGACCGACACCTATGAGAAGGCCGTCGAGCACCTCGGCGACACCGCCAAGTGCGAAGAGGATGTCCTCAGCTACATCGCATTCCCCCAGGTTGCCGAGAACTTCTTTGAAAAGCGCCGCGAGGCAGAGGAAAAGGTCGTCCGCTACACCATTACCGAAGCCTGAGGAGGTTTAGACGATGAGTGATCTGATAAACATTTCCTTCGGCGACGCCGCGCTTACGGCTCTGCTGGGCTATCTTGTCGTTTTCTTCGGCCTTGTTCTTCTGATGGTCGTCGTTATTATAATGGGCAAGATCATGGTCAACCGCGCAAACAAGGCAAAGGCGGCGGTGCCTGCCGCCCCTGCCGCTCCCGGCTCTGCCGGCGAGCTGAAGCTGTATGACACCGATCCCCGTGACGCAGCAATGATAATGGCCATCGTCGCCGACACGCTCGGCAAGCCCATTAACCAGCTCCGCTTTATTTCCATCAAGGAGGTCAAGGAAGATGAAGTATAAGGTAACTTTAAATAACAGAACTTACGAGGTCGAGGTCGAAGAGGGCAAGGCAATGCTCGTCGATGAGTACGAGGCCTATGCTCCTGCCGCTCCCGCACCCGTGGCGGCGGCTCCCGTCGCA
>ENA-OROM01002733-OROM01002733.1-human-gut-metagenome-genome-assembly--contig:-NODE-2733-length-12221-cov-8.076114_pt1 | contig 12221 bp, 12 predicted proteins | sample MGYA00242129_ERZ509050 | MGnify/ENA primary metagenome ERZ509050 (study PRJEB26280, sample SAMEA2338701) | human gut metagenome | biome: human gut; feature: human-associated habitat; material: faeces...
CACCCACCTATGAGCAAGCTCATGTGGGCTTAGACCTTTTGACCCTGGCATCTTTATATGAGATAAAGTCCGGGAGGTATCGATATGCATATAGCAGTGTGTGATGATAATGTAGCCGACAGAAAGCAGCTGGAGCGTCTGTTAAAGCGGGAATCCGACAAAAGAGCAGCGTCTACGGGTATCATTTATACCGATTCTTTCGGTAATTCTACCTCACTGCTGTCCAATCCCATGCAATACGATGCCTTCTATATTGATATGTGTCTGACGGAAGGCATCACCGGTACAGAAGTGGCAAATGCGCTGATTGCCCAGGGGGTCAACGCACCCATCGTGCTGTGCTGTTCCAAGATCAATTACAGGGAACAGACCTATCCGGAAAATGTTATTTTTCTGGACAAGCCCATCAAAGTAGCGGAACTGGGACAGAGTATTGACCATGCTCTGGATATTATGTCTAAGGCAGTTCCTCTCATAGAGCTTCGAGAGGATGAAGATACCGTCTATGTCACCGAACCGGACATCCTCTACGCCGAAGAAGAAGGCCGGAATGTCATCGTCACCCTGAAGGACGGCCGCACCGTAAAAGTAGCCACCACCGCTATCAATTTGTTCTCTCAGATAGAGAATCACCCTACCTTCTTCGCTCCCACCGTCAAGACGATCCTTAACGGCAGATACATGGAGAAGCTGGGCTTCCGCAAAGTCATCATGTGCGATGGCAAAAAATTTGCTCTGCACAGAGACTGTGTTGCTTATGCGAAACAGCTGCTGGCGGAATATCATGCGTAAAAAAGACTCCACTCTCTCGAATGAAGTCTTAGAAAATTTGAACTCGAAGTTCTCAGAAAATCACCCGTATCGTCGTTCCTTTTCCGGGTTCACTTTCCAGTTCCAGTTCAGCGTGGCTCTTGGCGATGATATGTTTTACGATAGCAAGGCCCAGTCCCGTGCCGCCGGTGGATTTGGAGCGGCTCTTGTCCACACGGTAGAAGCGCTCGAAGATCCTCTCCTGATGCTCCTTGGAGATGCCGATGCCGGTGTCTTTTACCACCAGATAGGTATGCCCCTCTCTGGCATAGGTCTGCACATCCACACTTCCTCCCGGATTGTTATACCGGATTGCGTTATCACACAGATTATATAAAAGTTCTTCCATCATCTGGCGATTGGCCGTCACATAGCATTCCGTGCCGTTCAGCGCTATGGTCACCTTGTGTTTCTCTGCACTCATTTTCAGCATTTCCACACAATTCTGCGCCATTTCATGAAGATTCAAAAGCTCCGTATCCGCTTCCTCTTCCGTTCCGTCCAGCTCCGACAAACGAATAATATCATTGATCAATGTAAGTAGACGATTTGCGCTGTTATGAATCCCGTGAGCAAAACGCACCGTATCCTGCTCCGAAGCCATGCCGGTCTCGATCAGCTCCGCATAGCCGGAAATGGATGTCAACGGGGTCTTCAGTTCATGGGACACATTTGCACTGAATTCCTGACGCATTCTGGCATTTTTCATAATGTCCTCATGCTGTTTGCGGATCATGGTCATGAACGGTGTCAGTTCCTCATAGGTCTGCATCTCTGTACATTCCCCGATATTCTGTGCCAGTTTCTCAATGGGAGCCACCAGCTTCGTGGTCAGCACTCTGGCCGCCACCATGCACAGCACCAGCAGCACCACAAAGATCCCCACCATCATGGGCAGCGCCTGACTGAAAATGCTGTAAATGCTTCTGGCATCCTTGGACAGTCGCAGGATGCTGCCATCTTCCAGACGGATGGCATAATAAAAGGTGGACTGGGACAAGGTCTCGGAATTCCGGACTGCTTCACCTTCGCCGTCCCGCATGGCTTCCTGAATCTCCGGACGGGAAGCGTGATTCCCCATGGCCACAGAATCTGCCTCATTATCATACAATACCTGTCCGTCACTGCCGATCAGCGTCAATCGCAGATCCGATTCCACCGGCACTCCGTTTTCCTTGATCTCTTCTACCGAAGAACAGCTTTTTAACAGGGAACCATAGCTTTTCAGATCCTCCAGCACCTGTCTGCGGAACAGATCATAATACACGACTGTGATCAGTACCATGGTAAGCAAAATCGTTACCGTGGCAATGAGGATCATCATTTTGTTAATCTTTTTCTTCATCTTCTGTTACGCTTTCTCGCCGTTCATAATGTATCCCACATTACGCACGGTCTTGATCAGACTGCCCTCTTCCTTCAGTTTCTGCCGCAGCGTCTTGATATGCATGTCCAACGTCCGGGATTCTCCCTCAAAATCGATCCCCCAGACGCGGTCCAGGATCAGTTCTCTGGTGGTCACAATGCCCGCATTGGTCATCAGAAGCTTTAACAGCTCATATTCTTTGTAGGTCAACTCCACAGGCTCCTTGCCTACCGTGACAGAATGTTTCTCTCGGTCTAGCACAATGTTCCCCAGCTTCAGCACCTTATCTTTTTCCTGACTCTTCTGACTTCTCCTGAGCATTGCCTTTACCCGGGAAATCAGTTCCATGACACCGAAGGGCTTCGTAATATAATCATCTGCCCCCAGATCCAGTCCCTTGACCTTGTCGATCTCCGTGGTCTTCGCCGTGACCATGATCACCGGCACCAGCACCGTGTCCTGTCTGGTACGCAGCTTTTTCACAATGCTCAGACCATCCTCGTCCGGCAGCATGATGTCTAATAAAATCAGATCCGGTGTGGTATCATTCAGCGCCTCATAGAAATCCATGGCGGAATCAAAACCTTTTACCTCATAGCCCACATTGGCCAGGGCAAAGGTCTCGATCTCCTGAATATTTTTGTCATCCTCTACTACATAGATCAAAGCCATCTCACAGCACTCCTCTCTGACTGTGCTTTCTCCTCTTAACTATACCTCGGTAAATCCTCACTCCGCAAGCAGTTTTGCATTCTTTTCCGCAAGACGTTCCTGCTTTGTGGGCGGTAACTGGTATTTCTCACGGCATGCCAGCACTTTGCTCTGGAAGTCCTTGTTATCTTCCTGGCGCAGTTCATCCAGGTAAGCGTGGGTATCGAATTCATCCTCATTCACCTGTACCAGACAGACTGCAATATTGGAGCAGTGGTCGCTGACACGCTCAAAGTTCGTAATGACATCGGATAAGATGAAGCCCAGTTCAATGGTACATTTTCCCTTACGGAGTCTGCGTACATGGCGTTGCTTCACATCCAGGCTCAGTCCATCGATGACTTCCTCCAACGGCTCCACCTGTCTTGCCAGATTCAGATCTCCGTTCTTAAAACTGGTCATGGTAAGATCCAGCACATCGTGTACCGCTCTCTCGAATACCTTCAGTTCCTCCTGCGCCTTCTCGGAGAATACCAACTGCTTGTCATGCATCTCCTGTGCCGCTTCCTTGATGTTGCGGGCATGATCGGAAATTCTCTCAAAATCGCCGATGCAGTGCAGAATCGTATTTAAAGTCTCACTATCCTTATTGGAAAGCTGTTTGGAACTCAATTTCACCAGATAGGTTCCCAGTTCATCCTCGAAGCGGTCCACATCCGTCTCCATCTGTGCCACCTGCTCTGCTTTCGCCTCATCGAAATTATGCAGCAGCTCCATAGCCAGATCCATGGCTTCCCTGGACTTATCCGCCATCACAGAAGCCACCAGTCTGCTCTGCTCTACGGCATAGGCAGGCTTCTCCAGGAAACGTACATCCAGTAAGCTTAAAGTCTTGTCTGTCTCGGACATTTCCTTCACGTCCTCATGGGTCGGCAGCGTCAGGCAGGCTAGCTTCACCAGACCGTTGGAGAAGGGAAGCAATACCAGCGTAGCCGCGATATTGAAGCAGCTGTGAACTACTGCGATTCCAAAAGGTGTTGCCACTTCTCCCAGAAAAGCAAAGGGATGAATGGCATTGACCGTATAGAACACTCCAAGGAACAGGATCGTTCCGATAATATTAAAATACAAATGAATCAGAGCCGCACGTTTTGCATTGCGGGAAGCACCGATACCGGAGATCATGGCGGTAACACAGGTACCGATATTCTGTCCCATGATAATGGGAACTGCTGCGCCAAAGCTTACCGCTCCGGTCATGCACAGTGCCTGCAAAATACCTACGGATGCGGAAGAAGACTGGATCACCGCTGTGAGAATGAGTCCTGCCAGCACACCGAATACGGGATTTTGGAACTCGATCAGCAGATTGGTAAACTCCGGTACCTCTGCCAGCGGTGAAACTGCCGCGCTCATGGAATCCATGCCAAACATCAGAATTGCAAAGCCCACCAGGATGGTTGCCGCATTTTTTAATTTGTCTTTATGGGAAAACAGTAAAATACCCACACCCACGATTGCCAGAATCGGCGAAAAAGAACTGGGCTTGAGCATACGGATCCAGAAAGCATCGCTCTCAATGCCCGTCAGACTTAAGATCCAGGAGGTCACCGTGGTACCGATGTTGGCACCCATGATGATACCTACTGCCTGTTTCAGACTCATAATACCGGAATTGACAAATCCGACTACCATAACAGTGGTAGCGGAGGAGGACTGGATCACACCGGTGACCACCGCACCCATGAGCACTGCCTTTAACGGGTTGTTGGTCAGTTTCTCCAGAATGCGTTCTAATCGTCCGCCAGATGCCCGGGACAGTCCGTCACCCAACAGATTCATTCCATACAGGAATAATGCAAGTCCTCCTACCATCTTCAGTAAATCAAAAAAGCTCATACTCTAATCCTCTCATTTTACATAACATACTTTACATTTTGGGTTTCTATCTACACTTTATCTTGCTTATGTAAAATGCGTTACCAGTGAATGTAAAATTTATGTAAAATTGTAACGATGCAGAGCCATGAACTATTGTTCTATGCTCGTCAGATGCTGGCATCTGTAAGAGCATAGAACAATAGTTCTTTGGCGAGCAAGCCTCAATGAGCAAAAGGAACGCTCCGCAGGAGCAGTTTTGCGAATTGGGGCTCTGCATCGTTGCTGGGATCATCGAATTCTAGTATAATTTTACCCCTTCCATGTCTCCGGTCATACGGAAAATTGCCCACTGAGCAATATTTACTGCATGGTCACCTACCTTTTCCAGGTACTTTGCCATCATCAGATAATCCACCACACGATCCGCATCCAGGTTCTGCTCTCTGATAGCCTGCATCATTTCCGTTTTGACTTCGTTGAAGAGATCATCTACCATATCATCATGTTCTACTACTTTTCTTGCATTTGCCTCATCACCTTCCACAAATGCCTCCACCGAATTGTGGATCATCTCCTTGGCTTCTTCCATCATCTCCAGCAACAGATGTTCCTGTTTTCCTTCGGGATTCATGTTGCCCATACGCAGGTACAGTTCCACAATATCTGCCACATGGTCTCCGATCCGTTCAATATCCGGTACCACTTTCAGCGCTGCGGATACCAGACGCATATCTCTGGCCACCGGCTGCTGTCTGGTCAGCAGGCTCAGACACATAGCTTCTATACTTCGCTGCATATCCACCATGGTATGATCTGTATTCAACAGTGTCTTCAGAATGTCTTCTTTGTTCTCACGAATTCCATACACCATACGGTCATAACTGATCTCCGCATGCTCTCCCATCTCAGATACTTTATTTTTCAAAGTCTCAAGATCCTGTTCAAATAATACTCTGGGTGACATCTCCCATTCCTCCTATCTTCTCATCCAAAATCATCCAAACCGTCCGGTGATGTAGTCTTCTGTCCGTTTGTCCTGAGGTCTTGCAAAGATCTCGGAGGTTGCATTTTTCTCTATGACTTCCCCTACCAGGAAAAATGCGGTGTCATCCGACACACGGGCTGCCTGCTGCATATTGTGGGTTACGATGACCACGGTGTATTTTTTCTTCAGTGTCTCCATCAGTTCCTCGATCTTTAGCGTGGAGATCGGGTCCAGTGCGGAGGTGGGTTCATCCATCAAAAGTACCTCCGGAGATACTGCCAGTGCTCTGGCAATACACAGTCTCTGCTGCTGTCCGCCGGACAGACCCAGTGCAGATTTGTGCAGACGATCCTTTACCTCTTCAAAGATAGCGGCCCCCTGCAGGGAACGCTCCACGATCTCATCCAGTTCCTTTTTATTCTTGATGCCGTGCAGTCTGGGACCGTAGGCGATGTTGTCATAAATGGACATGGGAAAAGGGTTGGGCTGCTGGAATACCATGCCGACCTTTTTACGAAGCAGTGTGGTATCCACCCGCTTATCGTAAATGTCCTCTCCATCCAGAATTACTTTTCCTTCGACTCTGCAGCCGTCCACCAGGTCATTCATCCGGTTCAGGCAACGTAGAAAAGTAGATTTGCCGCAGCCGCTGGGACCGATAAATGCGGTAATGGCGTGGTCTGCGATCTCCATATTTACATCTTTCAGTGCGTGGTTCTCTCCATAATGGAGATTTAAGTTTTCCACGGATATTTTACTGTTAGCCATATGTTTTCTCCTTCTTGTGTTTTCTCTTACTCTCGTCTAAGCTTATTCGCCGCCAGCTTGGTCAGGAGGTTCAGGATCAATACGATAATGATCAGAACACAACCGATACCGAAAGCATTATCATACTGTCCCTTCTGCATCTGTAAATACAATTCGATGGTCAGGGTACCACCAGACTCCATGGCCTTGTGAGCCAGCTTTGCCAGATTGTCTCCGAAAACTCCGGTGAACTTCGGCAGCTTGTAGTCGCTTCCCGCAGTGAACAACAGAGCCGCAGACTCTCCCACGATACGTCCCAGTGCCAGAATGATACCGGTGACGATACCTGGCATGGAAGACGGCAGAAGGATCGTCCGGATCATATGCCATTTCGTGGATCCCATTCCCAACGCACCGGTACGATAACTGTCCGGCACGGTGCGCAATGCTTCCTGCGTATTTCTTGTGATCAGGGGCAGTACCATCAATGTCAGGGTAAAGGAACCGGTGAGCAGTGAATAGCCGAAGCCCAAAGTCTCTCCGAAAAAGATCATACCGAACAGGCCGAAAATAATAGAAGGAATACCGGACAGTGTCTCCGTGGTGAACTCAATGATGGAGACCAGCTTGCCGGGTTTTGCATATTCATTCAGGTAAATGGCACTTCCCACGCCGATGGGGGTCGCGATCAACAGAGTGATCACGATGATGTACAGGGTATTCAACAGGTTGCCCGCAATACCGGTGGTCTGCTTTCTGGCACTGGTCACCGTCGTTAAAAATGCCCAGTTAACGGTTCGGATGCCCTTTACGAAGACATACAGGATAATTCCCAGTAAAAGTGCCACCGCCAGTGTGGCAGAGACATAAATGGCTGCCAGCAAAAGCATGTCTGTGGGGCGTTTTCTTTTTACATATAAGGTGTCCTTATTCATTGTCATCCGCCCCCTTTTTCAGTATTTTATTCAGTACGATATTGATGATCATAATAAATACAAACAGCACCAGTCCGATGGTGAACAGCACCTGTCTGTGCAGTCCGGAAGAATATCCCATCTCGCTGACAATAGCTGTGGTCAGGAATCGCACGGAGTTAAATGGCAACGGCACATTGACGCTGCTACCGGATACCAGTGTGATCGCCATAGCCTCGCCGATGGCACGTCCCACTCCCAGAACGATAGCCGTCACGATACCGGATTTTGCTGCCGGAAGGATGGAGCGGAAAATAGTCTGTACATGGGAGGCTCCCAGGGCCAGAGAGGAGGATTTGATTCCTGCAGGAACCGCCCGGATGGAAGTCTCACTGATATTGATCACAGTGGGCAGGATCATGATCGCCAGTACGATCACGGCTGACAGCAGGTTTGCACCGCCGGTGAACTGGTGTGTCGTGGATCCCTGGAAGATCAGTCTTTCTAATTTATACATGAGAGGATTCAGTAAGTAGATTCCTAACAGTCCGTAGATAACGGAAGGGATGCCAGCTAACAGCTCTACCGCAGGCTTTACAATGGCAGCTAAGGGTCTGGGTGCCACCTCTGCCAGGAATACTGCCGTCAGCACGCCGATGGGCACACCAAGCAGGATAGCCAGCGTCGTACCGACGATGGAAGTCAGGATAACCCACAGAATACCGAATTTCGGATCTGCCGCCGTTGGCATCCATTCCGTGCCGAACAGGATCTCTCCCAGACCTACTTTCATAATAGCGGGGGTACCGCTGATGATCATATATAAGGTGATAGAAACTACCGCCAGTACGGCGAAGAAGGCACAAATGGTAAATACTATTTGTGCCACAGTTTCAACGACCGCTCTATTTTTTCTGTTTCCCATTACGGAAGCGTGTGTTCCACTATTCATCGCTTTTTTCCTTTTTCTGTGTCGGGCTATTATTTTACTGTGATCAGACCAACTTCGGAAGCAACCTGCTGTCCTTCGTCACCCAGTACAAAATCGAACCATGCCTGTACCAGATCGTTCTGCTCGGAGATCTCACCCTTGGTAGCCATTACGAAGGGTCTGCTCAGGAAATAGTTACCGGCCTTGATATTCTCTGCGGTAGCTTCTACACCTTCCAGGGAAAGTGCCTTAACACTGTCATCCAGTGCATCCAGGGAAGCGTATCCGATAGCTCCGGGAGTAGATGCCACTTTTGCGATTACTGCACCGGTGCTATCCAGTTCGTTTGCATATTTGCAGCCGTCTACCAGATCAACCAGCTCTTCGAACGCGCCTCTGGTACCGGAACCTGCCTCACGACCGATCACGATGATAGGCTCATCTGCACCGCCAACTTCTTTCCAGTTGGTAACTGTGCCATTGTAAATGTTGGTCAACTGCTCTTTGGTCAGATCTGCTACTTCGTTAGCAGGGTCTACACATACTGCAATACCATCGATAGCTACTACGTTCTCTACAACGCCTGCTGCCTTTTCCTCATCCTTTAAGCTTCTGGAAGAGTTACCGATATCTGTGGTTCCGTTGGTAACAGCTTCAATACCCGCACCGGATCCTACGAATTCAGCGGTTACAGTTACATCAGGATGTTCTTCCATGAAAGCTTCGCTCAGTGCATTGGCTAATTTCTCCATAGAAGTACTTCCTACCATGGAAATGCTGCCGGACAGATCTGTGGTGGTCTCAGCGGGTGCTGCTGCGCTGCTCTCTGCCACAGTGCTTTCTGCTGCGCTGCTCTCTACTGCGGAAGGCTGTGCTGTGGCTGCATCACCGTTACCGCATGCAACCAATGCGGTTACTGCTAATATTCCTGCTCCGATCAGAGCTAATAATTTGCTGTGTCTTACTCTCATAATAATGTCCTCCATGTTTTTGTTTTTCTTTCTCTTGATTACGCAATCATACTAACATGGGGGAAATTCACATAATATCAGAGTCCGGTAATTTATTTGTAAGAATTAGGTAAAATCAGATGCTCTCCAGAATGCCGTCGGCAATAGCCCGGGCGATCTCGTCAAACCGGCTGTCAAAGAGTTCGTTGTCCGCATCCGTATTGATAAATCCCACTTCTACCAACACCGCCGGCATATTTGTGCTGTTCAGCACCACCAGATTCGGTCTTTCATTCACTCCCAGATTCACGAACCCCACCTGCTCCAGTCCGGCATTGATGTTGTACGCCATCCTGGCTGCCGCTCCATAGCGGTTGTAGACCAAACTCTCCACTCCGCTGTACTGGTTCGGATAAGGACTGGAATTGCGATGGATCGAGACAAAATAATCTCCTCCCACCTCATTTCCCTCCTGCGCCTTCTGATAAGGAGACTCGTAGATATCTGTGGTTCTGGTGTAATACACATCCACTCCGTTTTCTTCTAAGATGCTTCCCACCGCCAATGTCAGTGCCAGCGCATCCTCACTTTCTTTTCTTCCATTATAGGTGGCCCCGGGGTTCGCACCACCATGCCCCGCATCCAATACGATCAATGGCATAAAAAAGCTCCCGCATATCCTTTTGTTTCATGATATGCGGGAGTTTCCCCATTTAGATATTTTTTGCTTACTTTAAAATTGCTGCCGTCACTTCCTGCGGAATTACAAATTCCGGCGCTCCCATAGAACCGGGAGCCACTTCGTATTCATCAAAGGCAATGACCAGTTCGTCCTTTTCATTAAAATAGAAGTTCGTCTGCTCCGTGATCCCCTGAAAATTGAATTCCGGCATATCGTCATTATCCAGGAAATAGATCACGCCTTCATCCGCCGCCATCTGCTCCTTCATCTGGGTCTTAATGTTCTCGCTGATCGCGGAAATATAGTCGCTCCCTTCTGCAAACAGATCTTCCAGTGTCACCACATTTCCCGTCTGTTTATCAATCGTATAAAACTGATTATGCTCGTAGCCGCTGGCTTCCGTCTCCAAAACGCTTAATTTTACGGTATAATACCTCGCATTGTCCGTAACAACCTCCTGTGTTACATGCAGACCATGGTATCCTTCCTCGGATAAGGTATCCTCGAACTGACGGATCAGTTCCTCTACCGTAGCCTCCATATCCTGGTTGACCGCTTCCACACCGTCTTCCGACAGATTTGCTACCGCAGCCTCCTGTCCGACACCTTCCACACTTCCGGCAGCTGTGCCCTCAGGAGCGGCTGGCACTTCTCCAACGGAAGCACCTTCTCCCGCATCTTCTCCATAATTGATCTGTGCAAGTTCTACTTCGGCATCATGGTTCTCATCGTTGTAATTGTACTGCCGCACTGTTACCAGCCTAAAAAAGCCACCCAGCAACGGAATATTTTCCATGGCATGGGCTATCTGCATATTGGTATTTGGCAGTGCGATCATCACGACAGCTGCCGCAGCCACCGCCGTCCATGCAGAACGCCTTCTGGCGTGCTCTGCTCTTTTTTTCTCCATCCGGGCTCTGTCGATACCTGCCTGCAGCCGTTCCCGTCCCGTTTCGGGTATTATCATATTCTCATACTCCTCTTTTAATTGCCTCAACTGTTCCTGTTCAGTCATATCTATTCTCCATCTGTCCGGTCTGTTCGGACCGGTCATGTTATCTCTTTCCATATCTCTTTTCCTGTATCTGTCTTATGTCCTGCATATATATGATGTCGGGGGCAAAATCCCACGACTTTGACTACGGATTACTCAGCCCATGCTACCCTCGAGGTTCAGCCGCAGCTTTTTCATCACCCGGTATAGCCTGCTCTTTACTGTACTCAGGTTCTCATCCAGGATCTTCGCGATCTCCTCCAGCTGCCTGTCCTCAAAAAATCGTAGGACTACGATGGCACGATCCTTTGGGTCAAGATTTTCTATTGCGCGTTTTAAATCAATATTTTCATAGATATCTTCACTTGCCGCCTGGATCTCCTCCACATCCGCGCTCTCCTTCCGGCTGCGCAGGAAGCTGCACGCCTCATTGATCACGATCCGGTACACCCAGGTCTCCACGTATTGCGGCTCCTTCAGGCTGTCACTTTTTAAAATGGCTTTATAGGCTGCTTCCTGTACAATATCCAGCGCGTCCGCTTCATTATGTACATAACTATAAGCAAGACGGTAATACTTCTCATACCCTTCCGTCAGGGCACGCTCCACCGCCTGTTCTTTTTTTCTGTCCGACATATATCCTTTCCTCACTTTTGAAAACTGCATGCAATTATTTTTCGGTATTTATTGTAACACATATTCTTTTGATATATTCTACTATTTTGACGCTGTATTCCAGCAAAAAGTTTCACCGGCAAAAAATATTCCAGACTGAGTTTTTTTTCTTTTTTTCTTTTAGTTTTCTATCATTTTTGACGCAAATAAGCGGCATACGTCTCTTCATCAAGACATACACCGCTTGTCATGTTTATACTGTTACACCCTTTGCCAGTACGCTCCCACATTCCCACTTTTATTCAATTACTATGTCAGATACTTATTCTTCCTCAGAACCACTCTTTTTTCTTACATAGAATACGGCTCCAAAAACAATCAGTATAATACAGATACCTATAATAATGATTATCGTATTATTCCATGCATATTTTGAAGTGCTGTCATCTGTCTTAGGTGCAGGAATGGTTTCATCAGATTTGTTGTCTGCCTGACCGTTATCACTCATAATCTTGGCATCAACAACAATCGTGTAATCTGATGCATGGGTAAATACAAGTTCCACATTTCCATCCGGATCAATCTGTTCGGCGCTGATAAATTCCAGTTCCCCGGTCACGTTATTGATCACATCCACAGGAAGTATGGCTTTTCCGCTGGGCTGATGTTCAGCAGGAAGCCCATGAACAAGTGCA
>ENA-OROM01002740-OROM01002740.1-human-gut-metagenome-genome-assembly--contig:-NODE-2740-length-12199-cov-7.956192_pt1 | contig 12199 bp, 12 predicted proteins | sample MGYA00242129_ERZ509050 | MGnify/ENA primary metagenome ERZ509050 (study PRJEB26280, sample SAMEA2338701) | human gut metagenome | biome: human gut; feature: human-associated habitat; material: faeces...
TCATTACCTTTATCCTCTCCCGCATGAAGGTCGAGGAGGCCAACGATAAGATTCGTGCCGAAATGAAAAACTGATATTCACTATTCTCCTTCTCAAAAAGGGCTTCCGCCAGCGAATGCGGAAACCCTTTTCTGTATAGCGCTTTACCCTCTAAAATCGGCCAAAGCACTGGCTATTAAATCTATTAGCGGCGAAGAATTCAATTCCTTATAAAATATTGTTTATCTACACACCTTTGAGTTTCCATAATAATAGGGGCAGAACAATTGTTACAGTTTCCGTACCCATCTTTTTTACCAAATCTGTTAATATTTTATCCATTCGCTGCGTAACAACCAGTTGTGCTGACATACATAGCCTTGTGTTCTTATTTGATATAAGATATAATATAAGCATTAGAAACAGAAGGAATGTGATTTAAGCATGGATGGTTTGCCGAACAAAAAATTCCCTGATTATTTCAAGAATTTTGAGCTACCAAAAGAATTTGACACGGATGAATTTGTTGTATACAGAGCATGCAAAACTTGCAATGTTGACAGAGAATCTTTTTTAAATTCATATGAAGAAGCCGGCTATATGGTCAGTGACACTCATAAAAATAATCCTAGTACATATTCCATGTCTGTTTACAGTAATCCAAAAGATGTTTTACGTTTTACCAGAATCGATCGAAGATTTCATCAAAGTAGTGATAATAAATTTCCTCGTCCATGGAAAGCAGCGCAAGGAATGACCAGCAGTGAATGTGGACCTCATAAACGTTCTTCGTCTTATGTTGGAAAGGATGGGCGTCCAAAGAAAACCAGCCATGTCGATTGGTGGCTTTATAAAAGCGCAAAACCTTGGTTGAATTTTACGATAATTGATAATCTCAATGACTACATAAAACAGTACAAAAAGGAGGCGGAATGACTTGGGAGAAAAATTCTTAGTTATGCCTAATTCTATTGGTCAGACATATTATGATTGTATTATACTTGATGGAGTGGAACCTGTCATCTTTACCTGCGTAGACGAAAATAAAAACCTGTATTATTCTGTTTGCGTTTATAACGTGATCGGAGAACAAGAATGGTTCATCAGTCGTATAACACCAGCGGCAATGTGCGATTTGTTAAGCAATAAGTTAACTATACGAGAAGCCGCCACATTCGGTGGGAAGATTTGGTTTGCCAAAGAATCTCAAAACGGAAACATCGAATGGACCTATAAAGACGCAAAAGAATATTCCGATGATTTTTTGCCGACAGCTGGTGTTTATATAGATGCTGACAAAGATGAATTTAATGAGGAAATACATCATTTCAAGCATATGATTTCTCATACAAACACCATTGTTCGTATGAAGGTTAATAACAGAAAACTATTACAAACGGCTTTAGTTCCGAACTTGCGCGCGAGAAGCGGCTCTGGTCATTTGGTAAGGTCTAGGCATGTTACAACACCTTCAAGAAATAGAGGCAAATCACCATCTGCCATTCATATTGCCGCTTCCGCAAAGACATTAGGTATCAGAAGCAGCATATTATCGACCTCTTCTAAAGGAAAACAGCGTAAGCAAATAGTAAAAAAACGCGGATAAACCATTTTTGAAATGGTTTGATTTCCGTCTGTTGATATACTCTCTATATAGTGAACAGTAAACAACACTGAATGTCATATAGGGAGCATATCAATTTTTGTACATGCTCGGTTTGCTTACAGCCAGTCAACATCGTGGTGAAACAGCTGTATAATCACTGTGCTATATACATTTCTTTTAATTCTTCCAGAATTTGTTCCTTGGTTCTACCTACCAGCCCCAATTGTTTAATGTCAACAGTTTCATTTTCCATTCGCCACACAAACTCTTGAACGTCTGTGTAAACGCCTTGAGGGACTGCAATCTTAGCTGTAGGGTCAATCAATTCCGTCAAACGGAAAACATCGTTTTTATGCTTCTTGATGTTTTTGCTGTCAACGTGTTCCCCTGCGGCTTTGCAATCCGTCAAATCCATCCACGCTTTTGCCTTAAAGGGGATCAAATAAGCCGCATCCAAGACAGTCACTCCATCAACAGTGACTTTCACTTGTTTCAAAAATTCGTAGTAATCATCGTCCAAAAGAATCGCAGACAGACTCGAAATATCTTCGTCCATCGGTAACGGTGTTAGTACCGCATCTTCTGGAAGTTGAATGGAATCCAGCTTCCGCGTGAAAAGTTCAATCATTGCAGGATACTGATTCGAGATTGGGTGGCTAAAACGATAAAACTGCGGCACACCCGAACTTTTATTGCAATGTTCATATCCAGCCTGTTTTACATATTCCAAGAATTTCCTTCCGAAATTCGCGTCAACTGCTTCTATAATCAGAACAAGGTCAATATCCTTTGTTGCTCGGAAGTCCAATCCTTCTTCCGTCATCAGAATGTCACATGCCGTTCCGCCAATGAATGGCATACTGTTCTTCACAGCCCTTGAACCATTCCTTAAAGCTATCAATTCCTGTAACCATCTATCTTCCCCCACAGTTCATTCAGCATTTCTTCTACAGCTTCTTCCACGCGTTCATCGGCATCTTCCCGCAGGGCCAATGCCAGCGAAAGCGCGTCTACCATATTTCGCGTGGACAATTTTCGGGGATTGTATCTCCACATTTCTACGGCCACTTGCACCTGCGAATCTTGCAAGCTATTTGTCATAACATCGTTCCATTGGGAGATTTTTTCTGTTGCATAACATTTGACGTTCGGCGCGTTCAGCATAGAATACTCTGCCAGGGCCGAGTACCCACTTTCTAATAAATCGATTCCTACAAATTTCTTCGGAATATAGATCGTTCGCTTTATCGGATTCAGCAGCTTGTTTTCTGCTTTCCTGAACAGCATTTTCGGGGAATCCTCCGATTGCAGAATTCGCTGTGCTCCCTTTTTTTAATTTGCAGCAATCCCATTTTTTTCAAGCTGTTTTGACGCTCTCGATATTGATGTGGGTGTCAGTTTCAAGTCGTTCGCTGCCTGACTTGTAGAAAGTTCACGTGCGCCCCCATAAATAAAATGCAGTAAAAGCATCTGCGCCGATGGAAGTATCCCTTCCCATGATTTCTTTTCTGCGTTGCATCGTTCCTGCAAATACACGGCCATAAACGGCAAATAAATCTGTCTGCCATCCACTATAAAAGGGATTTTTTCGCGGAGTAAACTTTCTTTTTGGCGGTAAGTCAATTCTTTTAGCACCAGTATAACAGGCAGATTCTCGTTTTTTTGTATCCGTGCAATATGCTTTTTCAGCACTTCGATTTGCTCTAGTTCTGTCGCTGGGTAAAGGAAAATGGCTCGTTGTCCATTCATAGACACTAGCTGCAATCGATACCTTGTGGCTATAAAATTTGGCAAATGGGTAAGCGCCACATTCTCATAAACCACTTCAATTCCAAGAATCTTATTGAGATACTCCATGTGCTCTCCTCTAATCTTAACCCTTTTTCTGCATTATAACTCTTTTTGGGTTAAGATGTAATATTAGAGTTAAGACCATAAAATCGCATTTAAACGGCATCTTCCATTTTTTGCGTTCTTACGGATTATTCTACCGGATACGATAAGCTAAATAACCCACAAACCGCATGTACAAAAGGTCCTCCTTCGCTGAAAGAGGACCTTTTGTTTACTTACATCTCAGCAATTCTAATGCTTGTGCCAACGGTATTACTTTATGACATTTTGATTTTTTCGTGTCATAAACTGGTTTCTTGCTGTTGGGCATTATAGCTACTGCATTTTCTGTCAGCACCGCGGCATTTAGTTCTGGTATATAGCGGTGTACCTTCCCATGCCGATCAATTTTGGCATGAGGCATGATGAGTTCCGCTGTTCCCAGCTTGATTTTTGCTTCTTTGGGAAGCGGCGAAAGCCACTTGTAGGTTTCCCGCTCAAAAGCTGTATCCCACATAGAATACTGATATGTTCTACTGCCAAAGAAGCTATCCTGCCGTTCCATATATTTAAAATGTTCTGTTTGCTGCGTTACCATCTGCGTCACACGGGCGGCATTCAGTTCCATCTCCTCTAAGCAGATGTACTCATGCCGTTGATGTTCGCTGTAGTAGCCGCAACTGATATTTACTGCTGCTGTTTCCAGATACGGCGCAATGTAAGATATCCATTTCAGAGAGTATACCCATTGTTCTGTCCTTTCTAAAAAAGGCAGAGAGCCGCCAAGTGGTAGCTCCCTGCCATAACTTTATGCGGCTTTATGCCGTTTTTTCTTTTGTTTCTTCCTGCCGCAAAGCAAGCTGCCAGTCATCTATGCCTTTGTAGGCAGTATTCCAGACAAGGCTTGTGCTTTGCAGCCCGGCTGCATGGGCAATCTGCTGTACCTTTTCGGCAGCTTCTGCCACATACTCATTCTCTGACTTGTCCATGTCGTAGGCTTCCACGACCAGCTTGGTGCCGTTCTGCGCCATGCAGCGCAGCGCGGATTCCAAGCCGTTCAGGCTGTTCACCCCTGCCACAGCGATAAACGAACGTCCCGTCAGGCAGTGGGCAATATCGGCTTTGAGCAGACCTTCGGTCACATACACGGTCTTGGCGAACGGCTCGCCCACAAAATGCAGCGGGCTGCCGGAAGTCACACCATGCGGCTTGCCTACGGAGGACAGCCAGATATACTTGGCTCCGCTTTTGCCCGGTGGGTCATCCCTGCGGCGCAGCGGTGTGTCCAGCCGTATCTGCATACCGCAGATCAGACCGTCCATGCCGACAGCCGGGAGCAGGATGCCCGCCGTGCGGCTGCTGAAGTTGATCGTCCACCGCCCGGCATTGTCCATGTAAAAGCCCGGCACGCCCTGCAAGGTGCAACCCTGCCGCCGCAGACGCTCGGCATAACTGCGGCACAGAAACGCAGGCGGGGTCGATTTGAACCCGAACCTTGCAATTTGTTCCTCAGTCAGCCCGCGCCGCGGTGACAGCAGATGCGCCTTGTGCGTGGGTGTCAGCGGCAGCATGGAGAGCAGCAGCGAGTAGGTCTGGTGTATATCCTGCGGGGCAGCGCGGGCATTTTGCTCCGGCTTTACCCCGATGCAGTCATTCAACCTTGATTGTGGCGTATACCGCCCCAGCGCCTCGCATATTTCACGGTAGGCATCGGCATTGCCGGTACAGTTATAGCGGGCATACAGTGCCAGCATCCCGCCCGCCGCGCCGCATCGGTTGCAACGCCAGACGTTTTTGTCTGTGTTGACGTTGAGCCGCCCGCGCAGATCCCCGCAAAAGGGGCAGTTCAGGTACAGGCTCGATGGCAGGCGGCGGCGGACGGTAAGGCCCAGCAGTTCTACTACATCGGCAATGCCAAACGGAAATGTATCGGAAGATGAGGTCATGCAAAACGGCCTCCTTCCCGGTTATCCCGCCTGTTTCTCCTGCAAACTGTCCCATATGATGGCGGCCGCCGCACGGAGAATGTTGTTCTCTCCCTGATAGCCTTTCACATACCAGCGCAGACTGGCGGCACGGCGATCAGCCACCTGTGCCAGCGTCCAACCCTTGCAGGTGCCGCAGTCCACAATGACGTTCTGCGCCTGTTCGTAGGTCATCTGCTGGCGAATCTCCTCCACCGGGCTGCTTTGGGTATACGCAGCGGCGGGCGGTTCCTGTTCCAGCACAATGACATTCTGCGGCGGTTCTGCCGGGGTCTGCGCGGGCTGCACGGATTCTGGCACAACCGTCTTGGGCTTTTCTACAACTTCTGCTGTGACCTGTTCGGGAACAGGCATATCATCGGCCATGATGGCATCCAGCGGGTCAGCCTTGACAGGCTCCTGCGGGGATGCATCCACGGCTTCGGGCTGCTTCTGCACAGGTTTTGCAACTTCTACTTTCGTCTGCGTAGGCTTAGAGGTTTCCGTTTTTACCTGAACAGGTTTTTCAACCTCTACCTTTGCTCCCACTGGCACCTCGCTGCCGTATTCCTCGGATTCGCTGCTCACATCGGCAAACTGGATGCCAAAGCCCGCATTGGAGAGCGCCGTGTCCAGCGCTTCCTCCTGCGCGGCTTCCACATACAGTCCACCGGGCGTTGCGTCCAGCGTGCAGTTGGCAACATAGCTGCTCAACGGCTCGGCATCCTCGCGGTCACGGTAGACCTTGGCTTCAAAAATCGCCATTTTCTCGGTGATGCGCAGGGCGTTGAGGTTCAGCCGCCCCGTGGGGCAAGCCAGCCGGAACCACAGCTTTTTGTACCGCAAGTCAAGGCGCATCACATCCTCCCTGGTCTTGCGGGAAGTTGTGCGGCGCAGAAATTTCAGCGGGTCAAAGCCGGGTACATGGTTTAAGGATGCCACAGCGGCGTTGGTAGTGTACAGCATAGGTTCTTGATTCCCTTTCATGGGTGATTTCTCCCTTCATTATTACATTCAGCCGGCCTGTTGCAGTTCCGGCAGTGCATTTCGTTCGGTGTGGTAGGCCTTACAGTACAGGCGGATGCGCTCACCCAGCATGGTATTACGCCTGCTGATGTCGGCGCGGTGGACCGCCATAAACAGGATCGGCTTATGCCCCACAAGGATGACTTTTTTCTTGGCGCGGGTCACGGCTGTATACAATAAATTACGATACAGCATAATTGTGTGCGCCTTGACGATGGGGATAATGACCGTTTCAAACTCTGACCCCATCGCTTTATGAATCGTTGTGGCATAAGCAAGGTCAACGTGCGCCAGTTGTTCCGTCGTGTAAGTCAACTTGCGGTCGCCGCCAAAATCCATCTGCACAAGCCGTTCGCCTTTGCTGTTCGTGGTAATCCCGGTAATAAAACCGAGGTCACCGTTGGACACTTTCTCGGTGTTCTTTGTCTGCATAACGCGGTCATGAACACGGAATGTGCGGCTGCCGATTCTCACTTCTTCCTCGGCCGAGCGGAACGGGTTGACCCGCTCCCGAATGGCTCGGTTAAGCTGCTCGGAGGCTGCCTCACCTTTCTCGCGGAACGGCGAAAGGATCTGCACGTTTTCGATGCCACGCTCGGCGGCTTCCTTGCAGTAAATGTCTTGGATGCGCCGCGCCGTCTCGATCTGCGTCGGGCTGTCCACGAACACAAAGTCATTGCCGTAGTACAGCTTGGTGCTACCCTCGTTGATGAACTTCGCATTGTAGGCAATCAGGCCGTCTTTTGACTGGCGGAAGATCCAATCCAGTACCGTGACAGGCACCATTCCGCTGTGAATCAGCTCGTAGAACACGTTGCCGGCGCCCACGCTGGGAAGCTGGTTCGGGTCACCTACAAGAACGACCCGCGTGTGCTGACCGATGCGCTTGAAAAACTGCTGTGCCAGCCACATATCCACCATAGAAAACTCGTCCACGATGACAAGGTCTGCATCCACAAAGCGAACGCGCTCGCCGTCTCCGATTTCTTCACCGGTGCCGAGGCCCAGCGCACTGTGTAGTGTGCGGGCTTCGTCCACGCCGGTGCTCTCCGCCATGCGGCGGCTGGCACGGCCTGTGGGGGCCATGAGGGCGAACTTTCCTTTCGGGTGCAGGTTCTTGAACACCTCAATGATGGCCTTTAACACGGTGGTCTTGCCGGTACCGGGCGAGCCGGTGATAATCGTCAGCCCATGCTGAAATGCCGTGCGCACCGCCTGCTCCTGCTTTTGGGAAAGCGTGATACCCAGACTTTCGCGCACCGATTCCAGCGCAGATTCGATATTCTCAGCCACACTGATGTTGGCAAGCCGCTCGGCAATCATGCGGGCGGTGTCGTCCTCCTGCCCGAACACACGCGGGCTGTACAGGTACTGCTTGTGGGCGACCACTGCGCCGTGCAGAATCATCTGCCGCAGGGTTTCCTGCACTTCCTCGGCGCGGATGCGCTGTTCCGGGATGGGAATTGGTGCATTGAGCAAGAGCAGCGTTTCTTTTACTAAATCTTCCGATGGCAGAAACAGATGCCCCGATTTACTGCGGGCATCCTCCAACGTGTACAGCACCGCGCCCTTGATGCGCTCGGCGCTGTGCAGGCGGTTATCCGTCTTGCGGACGATGCCGTCCACACGCTTGAATCCGAACCCGGAAATCTGGCACAGATCATACGGGCATTTTTTGAGGATGTCCACACACGCCGGACCAAAGTTCTGATAAATTTTCAGCGCCGTGGCGGGCGTGATTTTGAACGGTCCCAAAAGGCTCATAAGATTGCGCAGGACGCGGCTCTCGGCGTAGGATTCCTCAATGTCCTTGAGTTTGCCCTCGGTGATGCCGCGGATTTGCAGCAGCTTCTCCGGCTCATTGTCAAGGATATTCAAGGTATCCGGGCCGAACGTGGCGACAATATCCTCTGCCGTCTTGGGGCCGATGCCCTTGATAAGCCCGGAACCAAGATACGCCAACAGTCCGTCCGCTGTCTGCGGAACGATTTCTTGCCACTGCTCGACTTGCAGCTGATAGCCGTACTTGCTCTCCACCCATTCGCCGTCCAGTTCCAGCTCTACCGCCTTAGTGCGGGGCAGTTCGTACCCCACCGCCGTAAAGCGCAGCATACGGTCGCCGTAGTAGCGACCGCTGCAAGCCTGCGGCGGGATGCGCGGGTCACTGGTCTTGACAACGATGATGGAGAATTTGTTTGCTTCATTGTAAAAAATCGTGGATTCGTAGGTGACACGGCAGCCGGTGATGCCGCTGTGTTCCTGTTCACTGTCGTGCATAGGCACGCTCCCTTCTTTGTCAGGCGGCTTCGTCTGCCGCCTTTGCCTTGATGCTGAACCGCCGCGATTCCGACACTGTGACGTATTCATCGTAAATATCCGGGTGCAGCAACTTCAGCTTTTGGAGATTGTCTTTCGTGATGCCTGTCCGGCTGACGGGGTTGTAGCTGATGGTGTACTGTGTACCGCCGTACTCCCCCATCGCCATGTAGCTGCCGCCCAGTTTGGCAACCATTTGGCCTTTCAGACGCTGCATTTCTGTGTCCAGCGTTTTGACCCGCGTTTCCACCTGCTGTTTTTGCTCCTGTAGGCGGAGGTATCGCAGCATGGTGGCGGACAGGTCATTGTCGAGCTGAATGGCCGGGATGGTTTTGTCGGCAGCACCCAGACGGCGGCGCAGACTTTCTAGGATCAGGCTGCCGTCCTCGGTGTAGGGCGGCGGGATGCGGGTCAGGATGTGGTCGTGCCAGAACTCGCGTTCCAGATAAATCATCTCCTGCTCGTATTCCCGGTCACGGTACAGGTGGCGAATGATGACTTCGTCCTCGTTGTTGCCGTAGAGGCAGCAATAGAAGATTTCGTCGATGTCCATAACGGCCATGTAATGCCGCCCTTGTGTTTCGTAATAGATGGGAACATATTCCTCGTCGTCCTTCCACCAGTGGTCTTTTGCGTTGTAGTTGGTCGTTTTTATCTCCAGCAGCGCAATTTTTCCGTTTGGCAGGCGGACGAAGTAGTCCACATCTGCTAGCATAAAGGGATACTGCGGGTGCTGGAACATCTTCTTGATCTGGAAAACTTCCAATCCGGTTTTCTTGGTGAAGATTTGCGCGACCAGCGGTTCCAGCAAATGCCCCATTTCCAGCGCTACCCAGTTGCCCGCATCATCGACTGCCGAAGCAATGTTCAGCTTGTCGTCATATAGGTCGCGGGCGGTACGAAACGGAGAAATGCCGAGGATTGCGGCGACATCACTGCCGCCTATCCCCTGCCTGCGGTACGTCAGCCATTCCTGCTCGGTAAGAGCTTCGGTGCTGACCAGCACCTTGGGTTCCCGCCGTATGTGCTCCGGCATCCTCAGCCCCTCCTCTCGCGCTGGCGATAGGGACGCTTTGGCCGGGAGCGCACATTGTACAGCCGATACTGCAAATTGCGCGGGATGGGTCTTGCCTTGCGCGGGCGCGTGATGCGCCGTGCGATTGCCTTGGGTCTTGCCTGTTCGTTCATTTGGTGTTCCACCTTTCCTATATAAAATGTATTTTTCAAAGCCTATCGGCTCTGAAACAAAATAAAAAGCGAGAACAATCGCAGGCAATGCCTGATGTTCACGGCAAACCGTGAACCACGATCATTCTCGCTATGGTTTGGTGCTTCCACCCCGTATAAAAAGAAAAGTGCCGGCAGCGTCCGCCCTAAACGGGCAGAACAAGGCTGCTGGCACAAATTACAAACTTAAACAACGTGTGCACAAGGCACAAAAATCATTTACAGGTGGAGTATAGCACAAGAATGTCCGCCCTGTCAAGATGGTGAGATTTTGCATGATAAAAGCATAGTGTCCGCATCACATTCGCGCGGTCTTTGTATATACCATCGTTGTTTTTTGATATACACTTATTCACAAAGAATATATTTCCTTATAAAAGTATAATAAAATGGAGGTAACGCCTATGAAAGAAGTTCCCATTTGGGAGAAATCAAATCTTACACTTGAGGAAGCCGCAGCCTATTCTGGCATCGGTATAAACAAGTTGAGGACATTAACCGATAACGAGCATTGTCAATTTGTACTTTGGGTTGGGTCGAAACGACTCATTAAGCGGCGCAAATTGGATGAATATACAGAAAAAATGTTTTCACTTTAAAGCCAAAATGTTGTCAAAACAGCTTGCAGAAAATGATAGGTTTGTGGTATTATAAATACGGAACAGCGCTCTTTTCTGCATTACTATGTGGAAAGGAACAACGCTTATGACAACAACTCGAAATACAAAACGTAAAGACAAGGCGCGTGTCGTTCTTCGTAAAGGCGAATCCCAGCGTAAAGATGGCAAGTACGATTTCCGTTGGACTTCCCCGGATGGCAGGCGGCATTCTATTTATGCCGCAACCTTGGAGGAACTTCGGGAAAAGGAAAACGACATTCAGCGAGATTCGTTGGAAGGCATCAAGGCAGAAGCACGGTATGTTACCCTGAATGATGTGTTCACTCTGTGGGCAAAGGTGAAACGGGGTCTGAAAGATAACACTTTTCAAAACTATCTGTATCTTTATCGGCAGTTCGTGGAGCCGGATTTCGGCAAGTCGAAAGTGTCTGCGCTCAAAAAGTCGGACGTGAAGCAATTTTATAATATACTGGCAGATGAGCGCGGCTTGCAGATTTCTACAATTGACAGTGTACACACGGTTCTGCATCAAGTGCTGGACATGGCAGTGGATGATTGTTATCTGCGGAGCAACCCTTCGGACAATGTTCTACGGGAGTTGAAAAAAGCGCACCAATTTGAAACCACCCACCGCAAAGCGCTTACTGTTCCGGAGCAGAATCTACTATTGTCCTACCTTTCCAAAACACCGAAGTACCAGCACTGGTATCCGATTTTCGCGGTTATGCTGGGAACGGGTTTGCGCGTAGGAGAAGCCACCGGTCTGCGTTGGTGTGATGTTGACTTTGAGGAAAGCACGATTTCCGTCAATCACACGCTCGTCAACTACGACCACCGTGAGAACAACGGAGGCAAGAAAGGTTGCTACTTCAACTGCCACTCGCCTAAAACAAAAGCTGGCATTCGTACCGTTCCGATGATGGACTTCGTGAAGGAAGCCTTTGAAAAGGAACGTGCCTATCAGGAGGAATCCGGGATTCATTGCACGGTAACGGTGGACGGTTACACGGACTTCATCTTCGTCAACCGTTTTGGTGAATGCCAGCATCAGGGAACGCTGAACAAGGCAATTCGACGCATTGTCCGAGACTGCAACGATGAAGAACTGACAAAAAACCCAGACAGTACTATTCTCCTCCCTCGTTTCAGTTGTCACACTCTGCGGCACACATTCACAACTCGGATGTGCGAAGCAGGTGTGAACGTCAAGGTGATTCAAGATGCGCTAGGACATTCGGATATTTCTACAACCTTGAACATCTACGCGGATGTAACCAAGGAACTGCGAAAGTCCGAATTTGAAAACCTTGACCGCCAGTTTGCACAATGGAAAGTACCTGAAGAGTAAAGCAAAGTGTACGCCAAATACGCCATACGCCATTTACGCCATTTCATACGCCAAACGATACAATTCGGATAAAGGCTTATGAAGAGATGTAAATTAAAGGACAAAAGATAATCCTTGCCGCGTATAGTAATATCAAGAAATAAAGACTTACAAGTATTCATCGTTGTAATCCCCACGATGAAGCCTATCGACTGATTTTTGTGTCGTAGCTACGATATAAAATTACGAAAAACAGGCGATTTTGGGGCAAAATGTACCAAATTTATCCCATTTGCCTGAA
>ENA-OROM01002746-OROM01002746.1-human-gut-metagenome-genome-assembly--contig:-NODE-2746-length-12178-cov-2.959663_pt1 | contig 12178 bp, 6 predicted proteins | sample MGYA00242129_ERZ509050 | MGnify/ENA primary metagenome ERZ509050 (study PRJEB26280, sample SAMEA2338701) | human gut metagenome | biome: human gut; feature: human-associated habitat; material: faeces...
AATGCCATGCCATACGGAATGCCGCTCTCCATCGCATAACCCATAGCTGCGACATTACCAGACTCCGGAACACCGACAACAAGATCAGCATCAACTGGGTGATGCTTTGCAAGAGAACGTCCTGCAATCAGACGGCTCTCATATACACTTACGCCATCAATATAGGCATCTGGTCTGGCAAAATAAATATATTCAAAAATACATCTTGCATGCTGCTCCTTTGGGATACACATGCTTCGGTTTGATTCAATTCCTTTTTGTGTGATGGTGACAATCTCGCCCGGCTCTACGTCACGGACAAATTCAGCACCGATAGTGTCAAGTGCACAGCTTTCTGATGCCAGTATATAGGCATTACCACGCTTTCCGATACACAGCGGTCTAAAGCCATATGGATCTCTTGCTCCAATGAGCTTTCTCGGACTCATGACAACAAGTGAATACGCTCCCTTGATTTTTTTCATTGCCTCTGCGACAGCTGCCTGTACGGTCGGCTGTTCAACTCTGGCTCTTGCAATCATGTACGCGATAATCTCAGAATCGATTGTCGTCTGAAAGATTGCACCTGTTCTTGCAAGCTCCTGGCGCAGCTGCGGCGTATTGATCAGGTTGCCATTATGTGCCAGGCCTAGTGTTCCTTTGATGTAGTTTAATACAAGCGGCTGTGCATTCTCTCTCGTAGAACTACCTGCCGTCGAGTATCTGGTGTGGCCTACACCGATGTTTCCTTTCATTGACTCTAAGTCTTCCGGGGTAAACACCTCGTTGCACAGACCCATTCCTTTATGACTCAGTACTAGTCCTTTGGGACCGCTAGTGTCGCTTACCGCGATACCGCAGCTCTCCTGACCTCTGTGCTGCAGAGCAAAAAGACCATAATAAATAGTCGACGCTACGTCATTGCCATCCATGTCGTAAATGCCGAACACGCCGCATTCTTCATGAAGATGGTCATCTACTTCGTATTGCTGATGTATCATTTGTCTTTTCCTTCCTGTTGTTGTGACATTCTCACACAGACGAAGCCCTTTTACCATTTGCTTCGCCAGCCTAGGTTTCATGGTGCCTTTACGCTTCTTGCAGTCTTTTCTGCCAAACGCACACGAACAAATCTGCCGCATGGACACCACCCCTAATTATATATGACCGCCTGTCGAAAATCAAGATGAAATTAGCCAAATTTCATGTTTTGCTTAGTACCCGAATGTGCCCTCTAGTGATTCATCCTTTTCAATCCAGTCTGCTACCTTTACGACTCGGTAATTATCTTTATCATCACGCACATATACGGTCTCGATACCTGCATTTATGATCATTCGCTTACACATGGAGCAGCTGTTGGAATTTTTTACATATTCACCTGTATCCGCTTCTACTCCTGTCAAATATAAAGAGCTTCCGATCATCTGATCTCTTGATGCACTGATTATGGCATTTGCCTCAGCGTGAACGCTTCTGCACAATTCATAGCGCTCACCCCTTGGAATCTGAAGTTTCTGTCGGATACAAAACCCCAAATCAGTACAGTTTTTGCGTCCTCGCGGGGAACCGACATAGCCAGTAGATACCACCTCATCATTTTTTACGATAACAGCACCGTAGCGGCGTCTAAGGCAGGTTCCTCGTTGGGATACGATCTCTGCCAGATCCAGATAGTAATTGACTTTATCACGTCTCATGCAATATTACCTTCTTTCCCAGTTAACGTTAACTGTTAATGTATTCGTTTCTTACGGTTATAATACACGAAAATAAGACCGCCTGTCAACTCTGACAGACGGCCTTGAATTTTAACTATTTATACAAGACGACGATATCCGATCGGCTGCTTGTTATAGAATACATTATCTACTACGATACCTCTCTCTGCACTTGCTGCATGAACCATCATGCCGCCGCCGATATAGATTCCTACATGGCCTGAGAAGCAGATAAGATCACCTGGCTGCAGCTGCTCGTATGATACAGCCTGTCCATAGTTGATCTGTTCGCCGGAGTAGTGCGGAAGGCTGATACCGAATGCTGCGTATACATTCATGGTAAATCCAGAACAGTCAACACCGCCTCCTGGTGTCAGGTTTGTACCGCCCCATACATAATTACACTGTCCTACCCACTGCATTGCATAGTCTACGATAGACTGTCCATTACCGCTTGGAGCTGGTGCTGGTGCCGGTGCTGCCGGCTGAGTTTCCGGTGCTGCTGGCTGAGTCTCCGGGGCTGGTGCTGGAGCTGCTGGCTGTGTCTCTGGTGCCGCTGGCTGTGTCTCTGGAGCTGGCGGCTGAGTCTCTGGTGCCGCTGGCTGTGTCTCTGGTGCTGCCGGCTGGGTTGCCTGAGTCGGTGCCGGGTTTGCATATACTTCAAGGTTGGAGCTAAAATCACCATAATACATGGTTACAACATTATAGCCCTCCTGCTTTAAGGTCATACCTACCTGTGGTGAATACCATCCATCGTAAATATCCTTTACAGTTCCATCGCTGTAGCTTACTCTTACAAACAATTCTGCGGTGTAGACAACATCACCCACATACTTTGTACCGCCCTGATAGCAAGCCTCAATGCCTGTTACAGATGCTGCAGTCGGAACTTCTACACTTATGGTTTCATCAGATGCTGAGCTGCTTGGTGCTGTTGTCTCAGCTGTATTACTTGTTGTATTTCCCTCAGAAGATGCATCTGTTGATGGCTGTGTCTGAGTTTCCTGTACAGACTCTGCTGCTGCCTCGCTTGATGCTACTGATTCTGCAACCTGAGTAAAGTAGCCGGAATCTGATGCTAACTTATATGCTGCATCTGCAAGTGCAAGTGCGCTTTCCTGCTCCTGCTTTGAGGTTGCTGCCAAATCTTCTAATCCAGAATCTGCTGCAAATTCGCTGTAGTAACCAAGAAGCTCTGCTGCATAAACGATAGCTGCATATGCACGATAGTAGCCTTCGCCTGTTCCCTCTGCCATTGCCTGCTCGTATACGTTTCTGGAGTAGTTGATATCGATCATGAAGTTCTCCAGCTCCTGAGATACAAATTCATTGTCTACCTTCTGAGCCTGAGCGAACTGAGTCTTAATGGTGATGCCGGACTTTGAAACATATCCAACCTCATCATTTGCAATATGTATCTTTACGAAATCACCCTGATCCTCGATGATTGCGTACTCTTCATCCTTGTATACAGTTCCAACAACATTTGCGCTGTCAGATGCACTGTCGCGAACATTTAACTGATCTGCAGTAACAACTGCATAGCGGTTCTGGATATTGTCCTCAGCAGTCTTGGCCGCTGTGCCAACTAATACGTAGGCTGCGCTTACATAACCTTCTACATCGCCGCAAGTGATACGATACCAGCTGCCTTCGCTGTTGTTTACGGAACTTTTGATGTTAACCTGGCAGTTACTGAAAAGTCTTCCGACTGTTACACTGCCTGTGGATGGCTGTTCACGCACGTTTAAGTAACCTGCTGCGCTTACCAGTCCTACATTAGAAGCATCTGAAGTGACAGCAACAGTAGCGGCCATAACGGTTTTTGGCTCTTCGGTTTCTGTCTCACTCTCAGCCTCAGATGTTGCCTGAGCCTTAGGAACAAGATAATCTAAGATTGCCTCATCCGGAGTTTCCTCTCCTGCGTAGTAGTTATTCAATGTAACAGCCATGCCTGCGATTGCGCTCTCACCCTCAAGCTCACCTGCGGATGCCGGAACAAAAAATGTACCAGACAGCATAGACGCTGCTAATATTGATGTAACAAATCTGTTTCCTTTGATCTTCATATATACCAAGCCTTTCTTTATAAAACCTCTTTACATTCTTATCTGCGAGCGAGTAAGCTTGCACTCCCTCGCTAGTTTCACAGTAACAATTCACGAGTGAACTATTACTAAATATTACAAAATTATTACACTTCGAGGGGCATTATAACAAAATTATTACGAGATGTCAAGTGAAATCGGGATAACGATTAAGAAAGAAAGCGCGTTTTTCGCCAAAAAAACCACCTGCAATCGGGAAAATGACACTTTACTGTGCCTTTCCCGATATTAGGTGGCTCTTAATTATTTACTCTCTTCCTCTGAAGAAGCTTCGCTTACCGCTTCCTCTGACTCGTCAGACTCGCTTGAATTTTCTGCTTTTACTGACTCTTCCTCGCTAGTTTCATTTTCTGAAGTTTTTTCACCGCCAGTTTCACTTTCTGAGGTTTCTTCTCCGTTAGTTTCACTTTCTGATGTTTCTTCCTCGCTTGGTGCTACGTAAACAGGAGTTGTAAAGCGGATTGTATCAATCACATCCTCATCTACCTTAAACTTGGAAGAATCGTCCTGAATCTCGGCATATTTCTCTGAGAACAATGCTGTCTTTCTGCTTTCGATCTCTGAATCGATGGCACTCTGACGTGCTTCCTCATCGTTATCATCAAGACAGCGGATGATGTAGATGCTGCCGTCATCACTTCTATATACAGTGCATTCGTCTGTTGCCAGTGCCCATGCAGCTGCATTATATACAGCAGTTCCATCCTCACTAATGGAAATCTCAGAATTTGTTGCAGTAAAGTGACTGTCATTTTGATAATCACTGATAAAGTCTGCTGCATCATTTCCTTCCTCAAATTCCTTAAGGATCTTGTCTGCTGCATCGTTCATCGCATCCTGACGTTCCTGCTCTTCTTCTGAAAGTGTTTCTACCTCAGTTGAATCTTCAGTGGATGCCTCAGAGGAAAGTTTTGAAACATTCTCGCTTGATGCTTCCTCAGTTGATACTGCCTCAGTTGATGCTTTTTCACTGCTTGCTTCTTCTGTGGAAGTCGTTACATCCTTGGATGCACTTTCTGATTCTGCTTCTGTATTCTCTATAGAAGATGCCTCTTCGCTGCTGTCTTCATCACTTGACACTTCTGTAGTTGCCTCTTCGGCTGCTGTCGTCTCTGTCAGTTCACTTGGCGTCAGCTTTACATATGCAATCTTTTTGCGAAGGAACTCATCATCACCAACTGTTGTATCAACATCGGCAACAAGATCCATATAAACAAGATTGGCAATTGCATTCTCTGTATATGTCTTTTCAATCAGCTCATCTGTTGCGCCGACTGCATCCAGATAATCTTCTGATTCTGTCTGAAGCTTTTCAATTGCCTCATCTACCTTTGCTTTTTGATCATCACTCAACTCAATGCCATTTTTCTTTGCATACTCATTTAATACAAGTGTCTGGCGAAGCTGTGACAGAGACATCTGCTTAATGTAATCACCGACTGTCATGCCTGAACCATCGCCCATATCGTTGCCGCAGATGTTTGATCCAAAATAGGATTCATAGGTATACTCCATGGAACGTATCATATAAGTAACCTCATCCAGCATGATATTTGTATCGCCAAATGAAACAGCAACTGTATCCTCTGGTGCCTTTTTCTCTAACTGTTCGCATCCGCCTAATGTACTAACGGCAGTAGCTGCTACGAGGGCTGCTGCTGCATACTTCATAATTCGGTTCATAAATTTACCTCACTCTATTTCTATATTCTCTATCAACGCTCCGAAGTGCATCTTCTTTATCGGGCGCCTCGTGAACTTTGCTTTTCATTTTAGCATGATTTTATGAAACAATCAACGTTTTTATATCGCTTAACAGTTTTTTCAATGTTTTCAATGTCAGCGTTTTTTCTTTGACTGCGCCATCTCCTGCCCTCAATAAGAAATAAGGATTGTCTTTGTCAAGCAGACGAAGTGCACCTCGGTAAGACTGTATAAGATCCGGCACACGCATCGTGTCAAATTTTGCTCTTGGATGCATGAACAGGCGAATCTCTGTTGACGAGGACTTGATTTCTTTAATATAGAGAGAATGCGCATCCGCACGAAGGATTGACACCTCAAGCAAGTTGGTGACTGGCTTTGGAACACTTCCAAAACGGTCGATAAGCTCGTCGATCATATCCATTGACTCTTCCTCCGTCTCGACTGCTGCAATACGCTTGTAGATTTCCATCCTGTCTTCTTCGTTTCGTATATAGCTGTCTGGAATGTAAGCGCTGATTGGAATGTCCACCGTTGTTTCAAAGGTTTCCTCCATCTCAAGCTCACCCTTTTCTTTTTTGACAGCCATATTTAACATCTTGCAGTACAAATCATAGCCTACTGCTTCCATATGACCGTGCTGCTCACTGCCAAGCAGATTTCCAGCGCCTCGAATTTCCAGATCACGCATGGCTATCTTAATACCTGAACCAAGATCAGTATACTCACGAATTGCCTGAAGACGCTTTTCAGCCTCTTCTTTTAAAATCTTGTTTCGCTGATACATGATAAAAGCATAGGCAGTGCGGTTTGAACGGCCTACACGTCCTCTTAACTGATACAGCTGTGCAAGTCCGTAGCGGTCGGAATCGTGGATGATAATAGTATTTACGTTTGGAATGTTTAAGCCTGTCTCTATAATAGTTGTGGAAACAAGCACGTCTATATCACCGTTAACAAAGTCCATCATGATTTGTTCTAGCTGACGCTCTGACATTTGACCATGTGCAAAGGCAACATTTGCATCTGGCACAAGCTTTGCTATCTGTGCCGTAATCTGATCAATATCCTTGACACGATTATACACATAATAAACCTGTCCGTCTCTGGCAAGCTCTCTGTTTATTGCTTCGCGAACCATTTCCCAATTCATTTCCATTACATATGTCTGAATCGGTCTTCTCTCATACGGTGCTTCCTCTAACACACTCATATCGCGCACGCCTATCATACTCATATGAAGTGTTCTCGGAATCGGTGTTGCCGTTAGTGTCAGCACGTCAACGTCTTTTTTAAGCTGCTTAATCTTTTCCTTGTGTGTGACACCAAAGCGCTGTTCCTCATCAATAATCAAAAGGCCTAGATCTTTAAATACAACATCCTTTGACAGCACACGATGCGTTCCTATTACAATATCGGCAAGACCCTTTTTTAAGCGCTCAAGTGATGCCTTGATCTGCGCTGACGTGCGAAAGCGTGATAAAAGTTCAATTCGAATTGGATAGTCCTTCATTCGCTCAACAAATGTATTGTAATGCTGTTGAGCAAGAATAGTTGTCGGCACAAGAAATACGACCTGCTTACTGTCCTGCACAGCCTTAAAGGCAGCTCTGATGGCAATCTCTGTTTTTCCGTAGCCTACATCACCGCACACTAAGCGGTCCATGATTTTCGTGCTTTCCATATCAGCTTTTGTCGCATCAATTGCTGCAAGCTGATCTGCTGTCTCATCAAATGGTACAAGCTCTTCAAATTCTTTCTGCCATACAGTGTCTGTTCCATACTGATAACCGTGACCACTCTGGCGCACTGCATACAGCTCCACAAGCTCCTTTGCAATGTTGTTGACTGCTTTTTGAACACGGCTTTTTGTTTTTGTCCACTCCTGGCCGTTCAATTTGTTAAGCTTTGGCTGCTTAGACTCTGAATCAGCATACTTTTGTATCATATGAAGCTGTGTGACAGGAAAATACAGCTTTCCGCCATCACCATATTCTATCTTAATATAATCTTTTGTTACCTTATCCACAATCTGTCGCTCTGTTCCGCGATAAATTCCCAGTCCATAATTTTCATGCACCACATAATCACCAGGCTTTAGCTGCGCAAAATCACTTATTCGCTGACCCTGATAGTGGCTCTTTTTTTCTTTTTTCTTTTTCTTAACACCAAAGATATCGCTCTCTGTGATAACAGCAAATTTTAGCATCGGATATAAAAAGCCACGGTGAAGGTTTCCGTAAGTAACCATGATCTCACCTGGATTTATCTTTTTATCCTCGTCCTCGCTGTAATATGCCAAAAGATCATACTCTATAAGCTGATTGACAATGCGGTTTGCGCGAGTTCTTGACGGACACAAAAGGACAATGCGGTACTTTTCCTTCTTCCAGTGTGTCAGATCCTTAATTAAAAGTTCAAAGCCTTCACGGTAGGTGTTCATGTTCTGAACATTTACTGCGTAGCTGTTTACCACCGTAAAGTCAGCCAGGCGGCTGTCAAGTGAAGACAGTGCTGCAACCTGACCGCGCTCAAAAGCAGCAAGCACATGTTTTGCCGGTGTTAAAAGCGCTGTCTGACCTGGCAAAAGAAAGCCCTGCTCCAGACGATTTTTCATGCTTTCCTCAAACTCAGCCTGCACACCATCACCGCGCTCTTTAAGACGCATCGGCTCATCAAGGAAAACTAACGTGTTCTTCTCATCAAAATATTCAGAAAGTTGAACAGTGCGCGGATAAAAATAGCTTATATAGCTGTCTGGTGCCTCTAATACAACATCTTCGCCAAGTGCCTCTAATATGCGGTTTGTCTCCTCACGAAGACGCTTCGCCTTGTCTGGCTCCTTTGCTTTTTTAAAGACAGCTAACTGACTCTCAAGCTCATTTTGAATCATTCCCACAGCACGCCGTCTTGCCGTATCATCTGCGATCACCTCTGCCGCTGGAAAAACAGATACGCACTCGATCTGATCCATTGAGCGCTGACTCTGCGGTTCAAAGCAGCGAATCGTATCTATTTCATCTCCCCAAAGCTCGATTCTAACCGGAACCTCCATTGTCAATGGATATACATCAGCAATACCTCCGTGAACAGTAAACTGTCCTGGCTCCTCCACACGTCCTACACGCTCATATCCCATCACAGTCAGGTCATGCTTTAGCTTTTCAAGATCAAGCTCATCACCTTCTTTTAGCTTTATCACATGACTCATCAGCTGTTCAAACGGCACTGCCGCGCTCATGAGCGCATCCATTGTCGTGATGATAACCTTCGCCTCGTTTTGATAAAGTGCTGCAAATGCCTTCATGCGCTCTGCAATGATGGCATTTCCCTGCAGATCTGCGCTAAAAAAGATCAGGTCACGCGGTGGAATCACATAGACCTGACTGCAAAATAATTTATAATCTTCTTCAATTTCCCTTGCCCGCTGTTCATTGTACGTCACAACAAGCTGCACTTTTTTCTCTCCAAGAAAGGTGCTCATAAAATGCACCTTCTCGGAGTCAATACAGCCTGTCATGCCCACTGGATCTGTTCCCTTCAAAAAATCTCTTGAAAAGTCTTCATATTCCAGCAGGTCCGTCAGCGGATTTGCAAAAATACCCACAATTGACCCTCCTTATCATTATTTTGTTTTCTTCTGGTTATAATGATTCATGGTTGCCTCTAGTCCGTTGTTCATTAAGGAGCATACTGCATCTGCTGCTTCTTTGTAGCCGTCTTCCATTGCCTTTTTTTCTTCGCCCTGGAAATGGCTGAGTACAAAGTCTGCTAAATCCATCTTTGGCGGCTTTGCTCCGATTCCGACACGCACTCTTGGAAAATCCTGTGAATTGCAATGCAGAATGATATTTTTCATACCATTATGACCGCCTGCACTTCCTTTACCACGCACGCGAAGCTGTCCTGGCTCTAGGTTAATATCATCATATACTACAATTAAATCAGAGATATCTGTTTTGTAGTAATTCATGACCTCCTGAATACACTCTCCGCTTAAATTCATGAAGGTCTGAGGCTTTACTAGAACAACCTTTTGTCCATCAATCGCGCCTGTTCCAATTAAGCCCTTAAATTTTTTTGTTGTTACATCAATATTGTATTTGTCAGCAAGGTAATCAATAACCTCAAAGCCAACGTTATGTCTTGTTCCTCTATACTGTGCGGTTGGGTTGCCCAGACCTGCTATGATATACATGTTTTTTCCTCCTTCTGCCACTGGGGACAGGGACGGTGGCATTAAAAAATCAATTGCCGCGGCGTCCCTGTCCCCGATGGCGCTCATGTTAGTTCAATTTATTATACGGTCACTCATTCCAAGCGAATCGGCAAGTGCCTGCAAATCAAAATCTTCTGGCACTGTTATTCCATTTACAGGAAGCGGTCTGCGTCTGTCAAAGACATCATATACGTCAAACAGATCACTTGTGAGTACCTTCTCTGGATAAACCATCTGTTTAAACATCATCTGACCATCCATGTTGCGACGGCCCTGACGCATGTAATTTGAGCCATACTGCAGCCAGTACTGAGTACTGTCTACGTTGCAGAAATATCTAAAGCCTACATCCCAGAGCTTTTTGAATTTTTCATTTTCAAATGTATACTGTGATGGTCTCCAGTCTCCTACATCTGCTCCTAACGGATATAAAATAATATCTGTATCTCCGATTATAGATTCTACTTCGCGCTCCCACATATCTGTGTCCCATACAAGATGTTCATAGCTTGTACTTGTCATATTCAGATGACCCCAGCTGTGGCTGGCAAGCTCCCAGCCCAGATCGCGAATTGCCTGTGCAACTTCTCGTGCTGTCTGCTTGTCCTGCTCAATATTTTCATTTGGTGACGTATGATCTTCGCGCTTTTCTTTATCGTTTGCAGGTGTAGAAACGTAATAGTCACAATTTTCATTGTACCAGAAATCACTTGTGCGATAGCCTAAAATACCATCATATCCCGTAAATGCCAGAATACCCTTTGAACCCTGATAAGAAAAGTCAGGATGTGTTTCAATAAAATCCTCTAAAACAGTCAAAACGTCATAAGAACCATATGATACGCTTCCATCACGCTCAACATACTCATTTACAACCTTACCGTTTTCATCAAGACAGAGCTTTGTCGCAAATCCAGTTCCTGTCATATACTCATAATAGCATACATCGTCTTCGGAAAGTACAAATGGCTTTTTTCCTCTCGGAAGATAAATTGGCTGCTGCACCATCTGCACGGTGCCGTCTGGCTGCGTTTCCATCTTTGCAATCTTATGAAGGCTTATCAAAACATAACCCTTGTCATACATAGACTGCATTATATCCTTAAATTCTTCGATGGTTGTCATTACCTGATCATAATCACTGCTCTTATAGCTTGCAAATGCAAGTTCACTGTCAACAATAAGACTATGGAAAAAGATATGTGTAATCTTATCATAATCTGTCCACTGTACAGCCTGTGATTTCAAACTCTCATAGCTTTGAATGCAGCTAACATATGTTTCATTATCTGCATAGCCAGGTATTGACTGAATCTGTGCAATTGCACCGTCATAATCGTACTGCATTGCCTTTAAATTAGCAGCCTGTACGACTGGATCACTGCTTTGTACAAGAGCACCATCCGCAGCCGCCTCTGTTGCCTTCCATGTTTCGTATTCCACAGGTGCTTTCGTCGATGATGCCTGATCTGGCTGCACATGTGGAAGCGTCACTGGGCGCAGGCATACCCATGCCACTACACCAAGACCTGCACATGCAATTACAAGCAGCACCAAAAGTATGACAATAGGCGCACCTGATTGGCCTCTTTTTATTCTCTTTTTCTGATAGTCTTCCCAGCTGCGTCTTTTCTTTGCCATTTGTTCCTCCATTTTCTTTGTTTACGGCACTGGAACGGTCATTCCCTGAAGTACATATTTTGTATCAGTCTCAAATACATACGCATTCACAATGTATGAACCGTGCTCGTTTTTATGCTCACTTACTGGAACATAGCATGTCGCTGTGTTTCCAGATACGGTCATGTTATGCCATACCAGATCATCCTGTCCATTTGCTGCTGTCCACACTGCAGTTGAAACCTTTTTATAGCCTGCAGGTGCATTAAATTGAATCGTAACACGGAAACCATTTGATGATAATTCTGTTACATATGGAATCGCCATCGACAGCACACCTGTACCGCTGCCATTATTATTTCCTGAACTGCCTCCAGGATTTGCACCTGATGGAACAGTTACATTGACCCCCTTTAATGGTGCTAATTTTCCTGCTTTATCATATAGGTAAATATGAGTCGTGTATGCTCCGCTCTCTCCCTTATGGGCACTTGATGGCACGTAAAATGTAGCTGTATCACCGCTTACGCTTGCCTGATGCCACACTAGATCATCCTGTCCATTTGCGTTTGTCCATGTTGGCATCAATACTTTGCTTACTCCTGACGGTGCATTTATTTTTGCCGTAACTCGGTAGCCTGATGCACTAAGCTCTGTAACAGAAACATCACCGATTGAAAAGCTTGATGACGGTGTGGGCGGTGTTACGGCTGCTGATGGAACTGTTACATTTACACCCTTTAATGGTGCTAATTTTCCTGCTTTATCATACAGGTAAATATGAGTCGTGTATGCTCCGCTCTCTCCCTTATGGGCACTTGATGGCA
>ENA-OROM01002748-OROM01002748.1-human-gut-metagenome-genome-assembly--contig:-NODE-2748-length-12169-cov-3.669061_pt1 | contig 12169 bp, 10 predicted proteins | sample MGYA00242129_ERZ509050 | MGnify/ENA primary metagenome ERZ509050 (study PRJEB26280, sample SAMEA2338701) | human gut metagenome | biome: human gut; feature: human-associated habitat; material: faeces...
TGAAAAAAAAATGGATGCTATGAGCTAAATTAAATTAGCTATAATCATATTCCGATTAGCTATAATGAAAAAAAGATTAGCTATAATGAAACCGGAGTGAACTCTTGGTCATTGAATCAGCCGGATCAGCCATTCTTTCTGTAAGATAGTAATCTGTTTCCGGTCGGCTATGATCATACCGTCTTCCTGCATGTGCGACAGTTCACGTGCCAGAGAAGGACGGGAGACACCGAAGTAATCGCTCAGTTCCTGTTGCGAGCGGTCGAGGGTGATCTGTAGCTGTTGCTGCTGTTTGTATAACCGTAGCAGATAAGATGCTATCTTTTGCCGGATAGTCTTGAAGGACATAAAGAAAAGCTTATCCGATAGGGTACGGGCATAATTGGCGGATAGATTCATATAATTCTCCAGAAACTGCTCGTTCCTACGAAAAAGCTCCAGTACGCTGGCTTTGGGGATTTCGATTACTTCCGTCGGTTCGTTGGCGGTCACTTCTACCGGAAAGCGATTCTCTTCTCCGAAAAGGAAAAGAGGGGCAAGGGCCCTTGGTGCGGCAATGTCTTCTACTTTGATGAGTCTTCCGGAATAGTCAATCATTTCACCACGGACACTTCCTTTGGTCAGTATCACGAGACGGTTGCACACATCTCCCTGTCGTGCCAGTATTTCTCCTTTTCTATAAGAACGGGTGTGGAAACTGATCTCTTCCAGATTGGCGGATAACTTCTCCGGAGTAATCCCCCGGAATAATGGGTTATTGGTGAGTGCAGGTGTCATAGGCTGGTCTGTTATTTGAATTTTAATATGAATTTCGTTTCCTTGTTGTCCGGTAACAGCGTGAGGCTTCCACCTGAAAGCCGCATGATCTGACGCGAAATACTTAGTCCGATTCCGCTGCCTCCTTCTTTGGTAGTGAAGAAAGGGATAAAAATGTGCTCCACTATTTCCGGTGGAATGACGGGACCGTTATTCTTAATCTCAATCAGCACTTCTTCCGTTTCGTTGCAATAAACCTGAATGTCGATTTGTCCGTCCGGCTGATCACCGATTGCCTGAATCGCATTTTTCAGAAGATTAATGACTACTTGCGAAATCAGATTTTCATCTGCATGCAGGATCAGGTCGGCAGGATCGATCTTTGTATGGAACGTGATGTGGTCACAAGGATTCTGATGGCGGGCAAGTTCCACCATTCGTTCGATGAATGCTTTCAAGTAAAACAATGAAGGTTCCGGAGTCGGTATCCGTGTGAATTTGCGGTAGGATTCTACGAAAGCAAGCAGCCCTTTTCCCGTGGCACTGATGGTTTGCAGTCCGTGGCTGATCTCTTCGTCTTTGTCCTCCACCATCGAGAGAAGCGTATCGCTGAGCGAAGTGATGGGAGTCACGGAGTTCATGATCTCATGAGTCAGTACTCGGGTCAGGCGAATCCATGAGTCTATCTCCTTTTCGTCCAGCTCAATATTAATATCATTCAGTGCAAGGATGCGCAGATGTTCTTTGTGTACATTGATTTCTGACACGCGAATAGACAGATTGACTGTTCCCCGTTCATTGTGAAACACCACTTGCAGCTTATCTCCGGAACAACAATTTTCTATCTTCTCCATCAGTGTAGCATCTACTTTACTCAACTGGCGGACATGGGTAAATACATTCAGTCCCAAAAGCCGGAGTGCTTCTTTGTTTTTCTGATAGACCGCTCCGTTATCATTGAGCACCAGCAATCCCGTGCTGACAAAGTCAAGAATCAGTTCGTAGTACTTTTCCTGTTGGGCAGTCTCTGCTTTTACATTATATAAAATGTGGCCCACCCGATTGAGTGCCCGATTGATCTGTTTACTCTCGGGAGTACCGGACTCTTCGGGGAAACGGAAGGCACTGTCATTATTCTCCAACGCATCGATCATGAAGAGCACCTGCTTGATGTGCAGGCGATAAAGCCGGACTTGCCAGATGATACTTAAGATCAGCAGACAGGCACTGACGCTGAACCAGACATAAGACTGATGCACGCCCAAACAGATAGTCGCCAGACAGCAAATGACCGTCAGTGATACCCTGAACCAATATTGGTTGGCTACTTGTTGTAGAATCCGGTTCATAATCCGAATTTTTTCATCTTGTTATAGAGAGTCTGTCGGGTAATTCCCAGTTGCGTAGCTACTGCCGAAAGATTTCCTGCACAGGCATCCAGCGCTTTCCGTATCATTTGTACTTCCATCTCTTCCAAGGTGGAAATATTCTTCTCGGGAGTTTCTGTCTTTCGGGAGGATAACTGGAACAATTCCGCAGGGATTTGCACCCCGTCGTTAATGATGACCACCTTTTCGATTGCGTGCTCCAATTCGCGGATATTGCCGTACCAGGGATGCGCGGTAAGCTTTTCCTTCGCTGCCGGACTGAATTTCATCAGTTCCTTATCATATTGCTTGCAGAAGCGGATGATAAATCTTTCGGCAAGAGGGACAATATCTTCTTTCCGTTCCCTCAAAGGAGGGATTTCTATATGAATGGTGTTGATACGGTAGAGTAAGTCTTCCCGAAACTCTTCCCGGTCTACCATTTCCTGCAAATTCCGGTTGGTGGCACATATCAGACGGATGTCAATAGGAATCGGAGTGTTACTTCCCACTCGCACGATACTTCTTCGTTGGATAGCCGTCAATAGTTTGGCTTGCAGGTGATAGGGGAGGTTTCCTATTTCATCCAGAAACAATGTGCTGTGATCGGCAGCCTCAAACTTTCCTGTCCGGTCGGTATGCGCATCGGTAAAAGAGCCTTTCACATGCCCGAAGAGTTCGCTTTCAAATAAAGATTCGGTGATTGCTCCCATGTCCACAGCAATCATTTCCTGTTGCCTGCGGTTGGAAAGAGCGTGAATTTCACGGGCAAGCATTTCTTTTCCTGTTCCGTTTTCACCGGTAATCAGGATATTGGCGTCTGTGGAGGCTACCTTTTCGATCAGTGTTCGGAGTTGTTGCATGGACTTGCTTTCTCCCCAATAGAGTGCCGGAGTGTTGACCGGTTCCTTTTTGTTTCCTGTCTTACGTCCTTGCTGTGCGGATGAGGCGGCAGCCTGTAGTGTTTCTACCAGTTTCTGATTGTTCCAGGGCTTGACGATAAAGTCCGAAGCACCTTCTTTGATTCCCCGGATAGCGAGATCAATATCCGCATAAGCAGTAAAAAGTACGACAGGAAGCTCCCGTCGTACTTTCTTTATTTCGTGCAGCCAGAACAATCCTTCATTGCCAGTATTGATGCCCGAAGTGAAATTCATATCTAATAGTACCACTTCCGGTGTTTCCTCTCGTATCGCAGTGGTCAGTGTGACCGGTGACGACAGTGTGACGACTTTCGAAAAGTAGTTTTTTAAAAGGATTTGTACCGCTGTCAGCACCCCTTTATTATCGTCTACAATGATGATGGTTCCTGATTTACTCATGTCCGAATTGGTTTGTACGCTACAAACTTACGAAAAAGTAATTCATAATTCAAAATTCGGATTTGAATTTATAGCCATTGGAACTTTAATCCGAATGATAAACTCAGATAATCACGGGGACGGAGGTAGCTATTTGTTACACCACTGATCAGATAAAGATCGCATGTACTTATCTCGTAGAAGAAAGTCACGGACTTTGCCAGAAATCGGCGGTTAGGGTCAATATCATAGGTCAGCCGTTGTCCCATGAAAACATGGATACGCACCTTGCTTGAAAAACCATAGTATCCTTTCGGATAACGTTCCGGTTCGCTGACCCAGAACTGATTGCCGAATACGGTATTCAGATATAGTCCGCAGGAAAGCGGCTCGGTAGAGAATCCTTTCCCCAGGTTGATGCTCCAGGGCATATAGTTCTGTTTCAGTGTCATGGTCACTTTTGCCTTCTTGGACGAATACTTCGGGATAAATCCGAGCAACAGGTCAGTTTCCCACTGATTTCGTTTTCCGTAATCCCATCCGGTACCGAAGGAGAGTAATCCCATATTTCCGGCATATTGTATTTTAGAGTGGGTCGGAATGATGCGTTCCCAGTTTTTGCGGAAGCGATGTACACGTCTGTCGTAGCCGGTGCGAAGAACCGGTTCGGCAATATAAGGAAGTACTGTGTCTGCTTTGACTATTGTGAATGCAGAATCACCCTCATGAAAGGCTATGATAGAATCTGCCTTAATCATCAGTTTCAGCGAGTCGGGTTTATAGTTCCTGATAATTGTATCTGGCTTGCAAGTAGCCGAAAGCAGGCTGGGGAAGAGTAGAAGCATAGTCAGTACTCCTGCGCGGATCATATATTTAGTATTCAACCAGTTCATATTCGTATTTTTCCGGGGTTATAGTAAATACCAGATAACTGCGACTTTTCATGCAGTCGCTGACAATATAATGCACATCATTGCTGTCCCATTAAAATCTAAAAGAGTTCTTTGAAATATTTGAAATTTAGTTAGTTACAGCGATTTTCCGAGCGAACGGACTTGAATTTGTAGCTTTGCATCAGATTAATCCGATGGCATATGTTCCAAGACAAATACGTTTTCGCTCAATTGGCTTCATTTCTGAATCGAAGTAAGTTTAACCGCATAGTCACCAAGTATGATGGTGATAAATATGTGAAGCACTTCACCTGCTGGAATCAACTACTTGCTTTGATGTTTGGTCAACTTTCTAATCGTGAAAGTCTGCGAGATTTGATAGTTGCTCTTGAAGCTCATCATTCCAAATGTTATCATTTAGGAATGGGTAAAAATGTATCAAAGTCATCGCTGGCAAGAGCAAATCAAGATAGAGACTATCACATCTTTGAAGAATATGCTTACTACCTGGTTAGCGAAGCACGACAAAAGTGTGCTAATCATATTTTCAAACTTGGCGGTAACGTTTATGCTTTCGATTCGACAACTATTGACCTGTGCCTTTCAGTCTTTTGGTGGGCAAAATTCCGCAAAAAGAAAGGTGGTATCAAAGTGCATACATTATATGATGTGGAAACACAGATTCCTGCATTCTTTCATATCACGGAAGCATCCGTACACGATTCTAAAGTTATGATTGAAATTCCTTATGAACCAAGCTCTTATTACATCTTTGACCGCGGTTATAACAACTTCAAAATGCTGTATAAAATTCATCAAATTGAAGCCTACTTTGTTGTCAGAGCAAAAAAGAATCTTCAATACAAATCCATCCAATGGAAACGTAGACTGCCTAAGAATGTGCTTTCAGACGCAAGTGTACTTCTGACAGGATTCTATCCTAAACAATATTACCCAAAGCCACTTAGACTGGTTAAATATTGGGATGAAGAACAAGAACGAGAATTTACATTCATAACCAATGCGATGCATATATCTGCGCTTCAAGTTGCTGAACTTTATAAAAATCGCTGGCAGGTAGAGCTGTTTTTCAAATGGCTCAAGCAGCACCTTAAAATCAAAAGATTTTGGGGAACTACAGAGAATGCTGTTCGAATACAGATATATGCTGCTATATGCGCTTACTGTTTGGTGGCAATCATTCAACACGATATGCAACTGGACAGAAGTACATATGAAGTGTTACAAATACTGAGCATCTCATTGACTGATAAGACTCATCTGAGAGACCTCTTTGATAAAACTAAATTTCAAAATGACAAAGAACGATTCGGACCAAATGGGCCAAGTTTATTTAATTTTTAATTCGTCCCAATTTTAATGGGACACTAATGATATGGGATATAAAAATTATATTGTCAATGTAGATGAATACAACAAACCGCTTGATTGGGGAAAATCAAGCGGTCGGCTATATCTGACTGACTATATCTTGGGGGATATACTGTGGTCAATCAGACTGAAACAGGCTATCGTTTATTCTCAGGTTTATTCTTAGAACCGGATTACGATTTAGCACCTTTTTCCTGTCCATAACCGTATCCGTAGCCATAGCGTTTGCCATATCCATAGTACTTGCCATACTTACCGTAGCCGTAGTAGTAGCCATACTTCCTGCGTTTCAGGTCTACGCCATTGATTACAGTACACAGGTTAGGCAGTTTCTTTTCTTCGGCAAGTTCGTTGATCAATGTATACTCTACTTTATGAGTATAGTCGGCACGGCATACGTAGACGGACAAGTCCGCTACACGACCGATCAATAAGGTATCGGTAACCATACCTACCGGTGCGGTATCCAGAATCACATAGTCAAAGTTCTTCTTCAATATTTCTATAGCCTTGTCCAGACCATCACGCGCTAACAGCTCGGTCGGATTAGGAGGAACCGTTCCACCGGGAAGTATATACAGATTCTGATTAATATCCGAAGGTTGTACCAGACTCATCAAATCTGTTTCCGGGTTTGCAAGGTATAAGGTAATCCCCTTCTCTTTCGTCGAAAGACGGAAGACTTTATTCAATCCCGGTTTGCGGATATCAAGCCCTACGATTACTACTTTCTTTCCTAATAAAGAGAGACTGATGGCTAAATTGGCGGAGATAAATGATTTTCCTTCTCCACTGACGGTAGAAGTCACAAGAATCACTTTCTTGTCATTCTGAAGCATGAACTGAAGGTTGGTACGGATGTTTCGGAAGGTCTCGCTCATCAGGTTGTTCTGATTCTCAAAGACGGCAATAGAACCGTCTTTTTCGTTCTTCTCGTCGGTTAATGGGATATCACCGACGATAGGAATAGTTGTCAGTTTCTCGACATCTGCACGACCTTCGAGTTTGAACTTGGTCAGGCCGATCAGGTAGATGATGCCTACGGGGATGCCAACACCTAATACTAAAGCGATCAGATAAATCATTCTACGCTTAGGAGAAACAGGGATATCATCAGCGATAGCTTCATCAATGATTTTTGCATTGTTTGCAGTAGCTGCCAATGCTATGGCGTTCTCCTCACGCTTTTGTAAAAGCATCAAATACAGTCCGGCCTTGATTTCCTGTTGACGGGCAATACTTACATATTCCCGCTCCTGCCCTGGAGCATCACTAATACGCCGAGCATAACGGTTCGCCTCGCGATCAAGGTCAGCTCTTGTTATTAATAACCCTTGCAATGTTCCTTCAAGCGTAGCCTGTACATTCGTTTTCATCGCGCGGATGCTCGTATCCAAATTTACAATAGCCGGATTATTCTCAGTAGATGTACGCAATAGTCGCTTCCGTTCAATAAGCATTTCATTGTAACGCTCTATTACTGAAATTAGAGCAGCATCCTGCAATCCAACATTACTAGGCAATATTTCATATTCATTACCAGTAAAATACTTTCGCAAGTCACTCACCAAACTAATCTGAGTACGATTCTCCACCTGCTTTTTTTCATATTCCGCATTGCCGGCTAAAGCAATCTGTGCATCACTAGTCAAATCTGTAATACCTGCATTCCTTTTGAAACTCTCAAGACTCGATTCTGTACTACCCAATTCTTTTGAGATTATATTAATACGCTCATCAATGAACTCTGCCGTTTTTTGCGCTATCTCGTTCTTATCATTGTTCGTATTTCGATTGTACATTTCTAACAATTGGTTGATGAAGTCTTGTCCACGCCGCAGACTTGAATTCTTTAAAGAAATTACAGCTACCGAAGTTGTCTTGGAAGTAGGTTCGATAGTCAGATTTGCACAGTAACTCCTTGCTACTTTCATTGGTTGGCTAATAGTAGCTGTGATATGACGTACGGTATGAACAGGAGATGCATCTTCTGCTTCTCTTATCGATGATAGTGAGTCCGAAGTATTTTGAAAGAAAGCCAATGTACCTTCATCCATAGGAAAAACAGCCGGCAGTTTTTCAAAATGTTTTTGATATTCTTTCTCACCAACCATAACATTCACATCCAGGCTCCCTTGTGAATGCAATGTCATTTCAATAGCCATCGGGTCGCTCAACTTCTCAGCTTCCTGCGGAGTCAAACTGACCTGAATAGGAGACGTTTTATACATATTCTTAGCAGGAAATTCATCTTCATCCCTATAAGCAACGTATAGATTCAATTGACTAATCACCTCTTTTACAAGTGTCTTAGAACGCAATACCTCTATCTCATTATCAATATTCTGAGAAGAATTGATTAACCCACTTAACCCTAATTCCTCCAGTCCTGACATAGTGCCGGTGTTTCCTCCCTTCTTGTCATCTTTAATCAGAACAGTTGCGGAGATATTATAAACAGGAGTAGCCATGTGTAAATATGCCCAAGCTCCCATTAAACAAACTATAACTGCTCCTACAAACCAAGGCCAGTGGATAATATATTTAAAAAGTAATTCTTGAACATCGATTTTCTCTTCATCATCTTCACGCTGTCTGTCGCTTACTCTTTCTTCTTTCATTATTCCAAAATTATTTTAAGATATTAAATAATAAACTGGCAAGAGACACAAGAATGGATGTGGCAGAAAACCACAAACTCGTACTATTCCCAATATCTGAATTTCGAGCTTTAGCTTTATTCGGAGTCACATAAATAATATCATTTTGCTGAAGCCAGTAATAGGGAGAAAGGATCGTTTCTGCTTTATTCAGGTCAAGGGCAATAATCTGTTGTTTGCCAGCAGCATCCTCACGAATCAGTTTGACATTATCACGCAGGCCATAAACAGTCATATCCCCTGCCATAGCAAGAGCCTCCAACAAATTGACTTTTTCATTAGAAATAGTAAAAGTGCCCGGACGAGTTACCTCTCCAATCACAGATATCTTATAATTCACCATTCGAACAGTTACAATAGGCGTTTCTTTCATATAAGGGCTCAACTTCTCTACAATTACCTGCTCGGCTTGCTTCTTTGTTAACCCTCCCAAATGTAGTTCGCCTAGTACAGGAAAGGATATATTTCCTTCATTATCTACCAAATACTGTTGCAATACCGGCTGTGTAGTAGCATACATTATAGACATATTGCTAGGAGTAGCAACTGTCAAATTAAATGGTGCCGCCAATTCAGGACTTGTACATGACACAACAATAGTCAACAAATCCTTAGGCATAATTTTAGCATCATACAGATTTTCCTGTTGTATTGTTCTACCAACTATCTCAGAATCTTGCAAGTAAGGAACTTTCTTGTAAGATTGACATGCTGCAAAGAAGAAAGGCAGCAATAACAAAGAAATTAATTTATTCAACTTTCTCATACTATTATGTAAAATATCTAGTTTATATTCTTTTTAAAACTCAATCAATAAGCTTCTTTTTCTCCACAAATCGCATTATATACCGTTTTATAAATAATATATAAATCAAGTATAAATGTCCAGTGCTCAATATACCAAATATCACGGCTTACGCGTCCTTCCATTTGCCAAAGCTCCTTTGTTTCACCCCGATAACCTGTCACCTGGGCCCATCCTGTAATACCGGGTTTCACAAAATGCCGAACCATAAATTTATTAATTAATTGTGAATACTCCTTCGTATGTTTAAGCATATGAGGACGTGGACCAACAACAGACATATCTCCTTTTAACACATTAATAAACTGAGGTAGTTCGTCAATACTTGTTTTACGGATAATCTCCCCTATGCACGTCTTACGAGGATCACATTCGGTTGCCTGCAATGTATCACATTCTGAGTTTACCCGCATTGACCGGAACTTATAACACCAAAACTCGCGACCATCCTCGCCACTACGCTTCTGTTTGAAGAAAATCGGCCCTGGAGAACTGATCTTAATAGCCAGCCCCACAATCAAGTAAATAAAAGGGAAAAGCGTAGTAAGGAACAATAAAGAAAATACAATATCAAAAATACGCTTTAAAATACGGTTTTCACGAAGTTCAAGCGGTTCACGACGGATCGATAACACCGGAACATTACCCAACAGCTCAAAATACATTCTTCTCTTTAGATAATTACGAACGTTTGGAACGCTAAAGAAACGCACTAAATGATTCTCACAGTAATTGATTATCGGAACGATTTCTGCACTACGGATAGAAGGAAGACTACAATAAAGCTGGGCAATCTTACCTGCATTTTGTTCTAAATAACTTATAACCTCTTTCGGTTGTCCCAAATAAGTGACACCATCCGGATAGCATCTTGAAGGAGAATCTTCAAAGTATCCTATTACACGATAACCAGAAGTAAGATCATCTGCCATTGAATGATAAAGTTCCTGCATATTTTCATGACTACCTACTAGTACAACCATACGCACATTACCACCCTTCTCTCGATAAAGCTCTAAAAAATAACGAAAAATAAGACGATAACAAATGATTACCAATAGCAAGGCTACATAAAAAAAGCCAAATACTCTCGAACGAAAAAACTCAAAATGAAAGATTGATAAAATAAAGATCGAAAACAAAACAAAAGGAACCATATTACGTAATACACGAATCATTATTTGCTCAGAACGAACTACCGGATTGTGCAGAATGACCCCCGACTGTATATTACAGATCAAATAACACAGACTCAATAATACCATCCCCTGTAAAAGTGAAGTAGAATTTCCTGAATAAAATCGGGCACCAAAAACTACTTCAAATCCCCATAACAGTAGGTTTAACAAAATAATATCCCCCAAAAGAACAAATAATTTTAAGACCCTATTAAAGCGCTGGATTTCTTGCATAATTATATTGCTATTTAAACAAAAAATTAAGTCACGTTTTCATATACAGCAACGACCTGCTCTGCAATTGTATCCCAATTATATTCATCCATAGAATAAGGGATTCTAGCAGAATCTTGCGATAACATCTGCTTGATTTTTTCATTTAATTGTTTTTCATTTCCCGTCTGAAAATAGCATTCATGAGATAGCCCTATTTCAAGATTTGCCGGAATATCACTAACAATCACCGGAAGCTCATAACTCATTGCCTCTAATAATGCAATAGGCAATCCTTCATGAGAAGAAGGTAAAACAAAACAACGGGCATGCGTTAAGAGCTCATGTAAGTTCTTGCCTTTTATAAAACCCGTTAAAATAACACCATTCTTTTGGGCCAACGCTTTCAAGCCCTGTGAATATTCATCTTCAAAATCCGTATCTCCAGCCAATACTAACTTATAGTCTGTCTGTTCTATAGCAACAAACGCATGAATCAAATTATGAAAATTCTTTTCCGGCACAAAGCGTCCCATCGCAAATACATATTTGTGCGGCTCAACTCCTAATTCATCCAAATAATTAGTTTCAAGAATTTTGGCAGGTTTGGAGACGCCGTTATAAATAAGATGACAATCTCTCCGGTTATATTTACGTACTAAAATATCATTAATAACTTCTGAAATAACAATTACTTCATTAGCAAACATACACCCCATTCTCTCCCCCATCTTTAACATAAATCTAGCAACTTTTCCCCATTTATCTCGATTATAATCCGGACCGTGATGCGTAAAGACAATCTTCATGCCCAGTAAACGTGCCAAAGGAGTCAATAATGCCGGACCAATGGCATGAATATGAACAATATCCGCACGTAGTTCCTTTGCTTTCAAAATCGCTTTAAGAGTGTGAACAATAGCCTCCAATGATTTCTTCTTCGGAGTTTTTATATCCACCAGTTTCACATCTCCACATTCCCGAAGCGAATCATGTACATAGCTTTTACGACGAATAATAGTCACATCAATGCCTTTTTTCGCAATGCGAGGAAAGAGCTCCTCACAATGAGTTTCGACACCACCAAGGATATCAGGAATTCCCCGGGTACCGGTTACGACAACCTTCATTAGTTCAAAACTCCTCCCTTAAATCTCCTTGACAAGAATCTTGCCCTACATTATACCAACATTTATCCAAACAGATAGATTTCCCTTGCATACTACGAATTTTATTAACAACAGCCCATTTCAGCGGATACTTGATATATTTATGCATCACAGGCGAAGCTGTTCCCACCATCCAACAGTTCTTTGGACATTTACGGACCATCTTGCGAACGTCCTGTGCTTGTTTGCTATTCCAGATATCCATAAAGTCAGGAGTTTCACGAATATTTCCCATCTTCTTCATCCAGTATTTTTCTTCCAGTCCATTACAAGGATAAATGTCACCATAAGGTTCAATAAAAAAGTTAGCAGAACCGGCCTCACAAGGTAACATACGACGTCCACCTTCAATATAATTAATCAATCCCATATTGAAGAAAGCCCGAAACCAACTTTTCGGGTGTTTCTCCTTTAGTTGCCATTCTATTAACTGTC
>ENA-OROM01002752-OROM01002752.1-human-gut-metagenome-genome-assembly--contig:-NODE-2752-length-12154-cov-2.308207_pt1 | contig 12154 bp, 9 predicted proteins | sample MGYA00242129_ERZ509050 | MGnify/ENA primary metagenome ERZ509050 (study PRJEB26280, sample SAMEA2338701) | human gut metagenome | biome: human gut; feature: human-associated habitat; material: faeces...
TGCAGGCAGAATCTTGAAATTACATACGGAGAAATATCCGACAACGAAGCATTTAACGCCCTCCTTTGCAGGGAGGCGAAAAAAATTGTCGGTTCTTCCGTTCGGCTCATTTCAATTCTTGAAACGGATGTGAACACACCGAAATTCGAAAACTGCGAACGCAACATGGCGAATGTTGATGTGCGTATTCTTGTTGGCACCGGCAGCGGCGAGCAGGAAGTTTCCTTCGGGTTTTCAGCCGACAGGTTGAAAGCTGAAGGTGTTTTTACAAAAAATTATAAGATGTACGGGGGAGAACCGACGAGCACCGGTTACAACATCTATTTCTGCCGCTACGGGCATGGCCTCGGAATGTCGCAATACGGTGCTCAGGCGCGGGCACGTGAGGGTCAGACGTATCAGCAGGTGCTTAAATTTTACTATGGGAAAATGAAGCTTACCGATGTTTGCGAGCTGAATCCCGAGCGTCCTTTTGCATACAGCCTCAATATCAAAGCATACGGCGAGTTCAACACGACCAATGTCAACCTTCGTTCCGGTCCCTCCGCATCATTCACAAGTTTGGGCAAGTTCAACACGGGCACGCATGTTGACGTTATCAATGCCGTTAACGGTTGGATTTGCTGCATTGCGGACGGCAAACTCGGCTATGTTCGCGGCGATTATATCGATGTTAAGCTTTTCCCGTCGCCCATTGCTGCGCAGCAAAGAGTCTGCGAGGCAAAAACAACCGAAGCGGCCGCCCTTCGTACCTCCCCTTCTCAATATGCAGCCGAAATCGTGTCACTCAGTGAAGGTGCACAGATTCGCGTTTGGTTTGAAATCGGGGACTGGTACTATGTTCGAATCGGACACCGTTCCGGCTTTGTTGAAAAGAGCAAAATAATTATCGGAGATTGGTTCATCATAGACCTTCATGCGATCGTTTCATCGCAAATAGGTGACGGAATCCTCCCGCGACCGTGAGTTTGCAGCGAAACGGTGCGGGGTGAGTATCCCGACATTCACCGTATTGTTCCAATCAACTGTACAGTACGCAAAGTATGCATAAACAGCCCTTCCGAATGCATCGACATCGGAAAGGGCTGTTTGTTTTTGTGACATTTAAGCGACTTTTTTAAGAGCCGTGCTGCGCGGCGGTTTTAAGCAGAAGCATGAACCCCGTCAGCAATATGAGAAAGGAAAAATTAAACAGGGAAAACTCTTTTACATATGCTCCTGATTTTCCGGGATTATGCTTTACATATTCACGAAAAGTGATGAGGCTTGCAAGCGATGCGATGAGTGTGCCGACGCCGCCGATATTTACTCCGACAAGCAGATCCGCATAGTTTTCCGTGAACTGTGAAAGCAGAATTGCGGACGGAACATTGCTTATGAACTGGCACGAAAGAACACTGAACACAAGCGTGTTCCGCTCCAAAAGCCCCGACAGAAACTGCCGAACGATGCCTGTTCTGCTCATATTTCCCGCAAAAATAAAGAAGAATACAAATGTCAGCAGCAGCGGCCAATCAACTGCGAGCAGTGCCTTTCGGTCCGCCGCAAGCAAAACAGCCGGTATTATAACCAAGCCTATCCAATACGGAATTCCTCTGAAAACTATCGCAATTGCCAACGCAAAAAGCGCAAGGTAAACCGCAAGACGCACCGGCGGAAGCCGAAACTTTTCATCGCTCAGCTCCAGCGGCTCCGACTTTACAAATACCAGACAGCAAAACGTGATAAGAGCGACCGAAAAAACGAAAGGCGGTGCCATGATACGCATAAACTCAAGGTTCGGGATTTCAAACTTTGTGTAAAGATACAGGTTCTGCGGATTTCCGAACGGAGTCAGCATTCCGCCGAGATTTGCGGCTATATTCTGCATTATGAAAGTGAATGCCATGTATTTTTCTTTGTGCGTTGTTGTGAGCACAAAAAATCCCAGCGGCAAAAACGTCAGCAGAGCCATGTCGTTTGCTATCAGCATGGAACCGATAAAAGTTATGTACACAAGGGCAAGCACGCTCATGCGGGCGTTTTTAAAAAGCCGAACTATTTTGCGTGCCAGCATGTAAAAAAAGTTAATGTTCTTCAGCGCACACACAACCGCAAGCACGCAGAACAGGCATGTCAGAGTTTTGAAATCGAAATACCCCGAATAAAGCTTATCCGGAGGCACAAAAAACATGGTTATGACCGCAGCCGAAAGCGCAATGACCATTACGGTATTTTTCTTTACAAATTGTTCAATCGCTGACAGAATGCATACCTTATTCATTCTCTTTGCGCTGCTGCTTTTTCTTTCGTTCATTTTTTCACCCTTTGCATTTTTTGCTGAAAGAGCAACGGAATTCATTTTGCAAAACAAAAGGAAGCAATCGAACGAATGCTTCCTTTGTTTGGTAGCGGCAATCTGATTCGAACAGATGACACTCCGGGTATGAACCGAATGCTCTAGCCAGCTGAGCTATGCCGCCGTATTCGTGCGGAGGGGCTGATGCACGACCGCAATTGAAATTGAAATGGTTGCGGGGGAGGGACTTGAACCCCCGACCTTCGGATTATGAGCCCGACGAGCTACCGACTGCTCCACCCCGCGATGGTCATTGCCTTTGGAACTCTCGCTCCACAATGCAGGAGCTATGATACCACGCACGGAAGCGGTTGTCAAGCATTATTTTTAAAAAAGTTATATATATTTTCTTTGCCTGTTTGTGCTTGCGTTTTATATTGTTAATCTGGGTTGACATTGCCAAAAATAAGTGTTAGAATTTTCATCAAATTAAATTTGGCTTTGATGGAGAAAAGAGCGGCGGTTGCCCAAGAGAGGTTCGCATTTGCTGGGAGCGAGCCGCAATTAAAGCTCATAAAGTTCGCTCCGGAGCCGCAGCGGTGAAGTTTTGCCTTCCAAATCTGAGATTTGTGCTATGTCTGTCGGTACTCTTCGGGCTCATTCACGGACAAAAGCGGGTTTGGACCGGGGCAAATGTGTAGTCGCTGCCGCGTCAGACCCGATAAAGTCTTTTTGAGGCAGCCTTGGACTGTTGCTGTTTGTGAACGCGATTTCGCGGATGCATTCGGCACGTTTCGGGCTGTGAAACAGGGTGGTACCACGAGAAAAGCGCACTCGTCCCTCAGGGACGGATGCGCTTGATTTATTTTGCGGAACAAATTTCTTTGATTTGAAAAAATAAAGGAGAAAAACAAAATGCTTGACGAACTTGCAAAAATCCGTGAGGACGCGCTTAAGCGGCTTGAGAACATCAAAAGCGAAGAAGAGCTGTCCGAACTGAACACCTCCGTTTTGGGCAGAAACGGCGCATTGACGGCCATTCTGCGCACAATGGGCAAACTCTCTGCCGAAAGGCGCGCGCAGCTCGGCAAAGCGGCCAATGAGGTTAAGCAGTCCATTGCCGAAGCACTTGAAGCACGAAAAGCAATGCTTGACTCATTTGCAGAGCAAAAGCGCATTGAAGACGAAACCGTTGACGTTACCCTTCCGGGCATTATCGAGCTGCCGTCCGGCAAGCTCAACCCGCTTACCAAGGTATATCGCGAAATCCGCGATGCGCTTGTTGGATTGGGCTTCACAACCTTTGAAGGGCCCGAAATCGAATATGACGATTTTAACTTCACAAAGCTGAACCTTCCGCCGGATCACCCCGCAAGGGATATGCAGGATACCTTCTACATCAACGACAGGGTTCTGCTGCGCACGCACACATCCCCCTGCGAAGCGCGCGCGCTTATGGCGCTTAAGCCCCCGTTCCGCCTTGTTATTCCGGGAAGAGTTTTCCGCGTTGACGAGCCCGATGCAAGCCACAGCCCTGTTTTCATGCAGATTGAAGGGCTTGTTGTTGACAAAAACCTGACATTTGCCGATTTGAAAGGCACTATCGACACTTTTGTTAAGGCCGTTTTCGGCGAGAACGTCCGCTCACGCCTCCGCCCGAGTTATTTCCCGTTCACGGAGCCTTCTGCCGAGGTTGATATTTCCTGCACGATCTGCGGCGGAAAGGGATGCAGCTCCTGCAAGGGCACGGGCTGGATGGAGATTATGGGCTGCGGCATCACAAACCCGCATGAACTTCAAAACTGCGGACTCGATCCCAACGAATGGTCCGCGCTTGCATTCGGCGTCGGAGTTGACCGCGTTGCGTGCCTGAAATACGGCATCAGCGACATTCGCCTGCTTTACGAAGGCGATGCGCGTTTCCTCAGGCAGCTGTAATTAAGGAGGGCAAAATAATGAAACTACCGCTTAAATGGCTGAAAGATTATGTTGACTATAACGTAACACACAAAGAGTTTGCTTCAAAAATGCTCCTGCGCGGATTCGAGGTTGCGGATATCATTCCCGAAATGAAGGTCAGCAACGTTGTTGTCTGCACAATAACGCATATTGAGCAGCACCCGAATGCGGAAAGGCTGCGCGTTTGCAATATCGATATCGGCGCGGAAAACGAACTTGTTATCGTTACCAATGCGGCTAATGTGTACGAAGGCTATCAGGTTCCCGTTGCGCTGGACGGCGCGATCCTTGCGGACGGCACGGAAATAAAGCCCACAAAGATGCGCGGTGTGCTGAGCAGCGGAATGTTCTGCGGCGGTGCGGAACTCGGCATCAACGATGTTGAATACGAGGGCGCGGGTGCGGACAGCGTTCTGATTCTGAACGACGGCACAAAATACACAAACGGTATGCGCATTCAGGAAGCACTCGGGCTTGACGATGTCATTTTCGATATTGAACTCACGCCCAACCGCCCCGATTGTCAAAGCATTATCGGCCTCTGCCGCGAGGCTGCGAGTGCTCTCGGTCAGAAATTCCACGAACCTGTCATCAAACCCGTTGCCGGCAGCGGCAGTGCGGCGGATTATGCAAAGGTCACCGTGCTCAATCCCAACCTTTGCCCGCGCTATTGCGCAAGGGTTGTGACCGATTTGAAAATCGAGCCCTCACCGAAATGGATGCAGCTGCGTCTGAAGCTTTCGGGAATCCGTCCGATAAACAATATTGTTGATATCACAAATTATGTTCTGCTCGAATACGGTCATCCGATGCATGCATTCGACCTTGCCTGCATTGAAGATGCGCATATTGTTGTTCGCAATGCCGTTGAGGGCGAGGTTGTAACAACGCTTGACGGCAAACAACGCGCCGTAACACCGGATATGCTGCTCATTGCCGACCCGCATAAGGGCGTCGGCATCGCAGGCGTCATGGGCGGACTGAATTCCGAAATCACCGAAAATACAAAGGTCACGCTGTTCGAAAGTGCGGTGTTCAACGCTGCAAACATCCGCCGCACAACGCAGAAGCTGCACCATTCAACCGACTCCTCCGCAAGGTTCACAAAGGGCGTTGAAGCCGTGAATGCGGAGCTTGCGGTCAACCGCGCGATTGAGCTTGTTGACATTCTCGGAGCCGGCAGGGTCATCGGCAGCATGATCGACGTTTGCAATGCGGATATTTCCGAAAAAGTCGTGAATGCGGATGTTTGTCATATTAACCGTATTCTTAACACGAAACTCAGCGGAGAATCCATGGCGGAGCTGCTTTCGACCATCAGCATTCCCGCTGAGGTTTGTGAAAACAAGCTGCGTATCAAGGTCCCTCACTTCCGCACGGATATTGAAGACGGAATCGAAACCGACTGGGATATTGCTGAAGAAGTCGGGCGGCTTTACGGCTACGATAACATTGAGCCTACGCTTATGCACGGCGATTCCTTCCAAGGCAGGCTTTCCCGCTCCGTCATAATTGAAGACAGGGTGAAGGATACAATGGCTGCAATGGGCTTCATGGAGCTTTATAATTACAACTTCACATCTCCGCAGGAATATGATCTGCTGCTTATTCCGGAGAATGACGAAAAGCGCAACACCGTTCGCCTGCAAAACCCCTTCGGTGAGGATCAAAGCCTTATGCGCACAACGCTCATCGGCGGCTCCGCACGATGCGCACAAACTGCAACAAAAAGAGCGGTCACGGCAGGTTCTTCGAAATCGGCAATGTTCACTTCAACAACCCCGATCTGCCCGAGGAACGCAAGATGCTCGGCATTATCGCATACGGCGGTGCAGGAAATGTCCGCAATGCCGAAAACTTTTTCACGCTTAAAGGTATAATTGAAAAGCTGTTCGAAATACTCGGCATTGAGAACGCAAGGTTTGAGCGCGGAGGCGGAGCGTATCTGCATCCCGGCCAGAAAGCCGTTGTTTCAATTGACGGCGAAGTCATCGGCGAAATGGGCTGCACTCACCCCCGCGTTGAAAAGAATTTCGGCCTGAGCTGCAACGCATACCTTGCCGAAATCGATTTCAACAAGCTTGCGGCGCACACAAACAATTCACGCAAATACAGACCTTTGCCCAAATTCCCGATCGTGCCGCGTGATATTGCGGTTGTTGTTGACAGGAACATTGAAGCACAGACTGTCATTGACATCATCAACACAGCCAAGACACAGGTTATTGTTGAAAACGCAAAGGTATTCGATGTCTACTATCCCAAAGAAGCGGGCGACAAGGGCATCCCCGAAGGCAAGAAGAGCATGGCATTCAGCTTCGAACTCCGTTCCGATGAACGCACGCTTACTGATGAAGACATCAACCGTGCAGTGAATACCATTTTGAAGGCTCTCAAATTCCGTCTTGATGCGGTTCTGAGGTCATAACTGTTTTCCGTTTCTGCGGTTTTTAAGCCGATTTCGCTTATTTCGGACTGTTTTCGGGAAGCGTTCCGTATTTGCTTATTCGGACCGTTTCCCGCATCGGCCGCCGCTCCCGTTCCGCATCTTCGGTGCCGCGCGGGAGCGGCCGCACCGACCGAAAAAGTTTTAATTAAATCAACGAAACACCGCCTAAAGGAGGTTTCCGCAAAAAATGCTTGCTCGTTTTTTCTCGGCTCCTTTTCAAAAAGTTTCGCTATGTTTTGCAGGGATTTACACAAATCGCCTGATTAACGAGTATGTTTAACATTGTTTTGGTTCAGCCGGAAATACCGCAAAACACCGGCAATATATCCCGAACCTGTGCCGTTACCGGCTGCAGGCTGCACCTTGTTCGTCCCCTCGGTTTTTCCGTTGATGACAGGTATTTGAAGCGCGCCGGTTTGGACTACTGGAACGAGCTTGAGATTTACTATTACGACAGCTTTGAAGAACTTGAAGCGGCTCATCCCGATGCACGGTTCCATCTGCTTTCCACCCATGCGGAAGCAAGCTTTGCCGAAGCGCAATTCCTGCCCGGCGATTTTATTGTTTTCGGAAAGGAAACGGCGGGACTCGGGCAGGAACTGCTCTCAAGGCGCAGCTCGGATGCAATTCGCATTCCCATGCGAAAAGGTCTGCGTTCACTCAACCTTTCAAACTCCGTGGCAATCGTCGTTTACGAAGGCTTGCGCCAAAACGGATATGCCGGGCTTGTGTGACACCGTTTCAATCCCGTTCCGTTATAAATAACTTTTTGTTAAATTCGGGCGTATCTGCCCATATGATAAAAGAGGTTGCAGCAATGGCAAAAATCGAATCACACAACACGCTTGAAAAAATACTTGAAAACGGCATCATTGCAATATCCCGCGGCAATTACGGCGACACTCTGCTTCGCGCCGTTGATGCGGCTGCACGCGGCGGAATCAAAGCCGTTGAAATTACGTTTGAGCAAAATCTTGCACCCGAAATTGCGGGCGAAGCATTGGATAAACTTGTTCGCAGATTCGGCACTGTACTGGCCGTCGGCGCGGGCACGGTGCTGACGCTTGAACAGCTCAGCATTGCAGCACAGGCGGGAGCGAAATATATTGTTTCGCCGAACAGTGACTGCTATATAATCAAGGAAACAAAGCGGCGCGGGCTGATTTCTATTCCGGGCGCAATGACGCCGACGGAAATCACGGCAGCTCATGCGGCAGGTGCTGATATTGTGAAGCTGTTCCCCGCCGGTGCACTCGGAGTGGAATACTTCAAAGCGATCAAAGCACCTCTCAGGCATATTCCTGTTGCGGCCGTCGGCGGAGTTACACCCGAAAACCTTTTGCTCTTTAAAAAGGCGGGTGCGTGCGCATACGGCATCAGCACGGGGATTTTTAATGCAGCTGCAATAAAAAGTGAAGATTACGAACGTGTGCGCCTTCTGGCGCATGAATACGTTCGACTTGCTGCGCAGCAGGATTAACCGCCGCGCTTTCGGCAGCATAAAGTAAACAATTCGACAGCGCATACGGAGAAACAGTTTTGAGCGATAAAACATGCAGCAATATTCACGAGGGACACCGAAAGCGACTGCGTGAAAGCTATATCAAAAGCAACGGAAGCGATGCTCTCAGGGATCATCAGCTGCTTGAACTTCTGCTGTTTTATGCCATTCCCCGGCGGGATGTAAATCCGCTTGCACATCGTCTGGTCAACCGCTTCGGCTCACTCCGCGGAGTGCTTGAAGCAAGCTTTTCCGAACTTGCGGAAGAAGGGGTTTCGCAAAGCACGGCCATTTTGATTAAATTGGTCGGCGATATCAATTTTCGCGCAAAAATTGCCGACGCAGCCGGGAAACAATTGAAAAATACCGATGATGCAATGGATTTTTGCAGTGCATTGATTGCGGAAGAACGCGAGGAGGTTTGCCTTGCGGTTTGTCTCAACGCAAAATCCGCCGTAACTTACAGCGAAATTGTGGGACGGGGAAACAGCTCCGAAACGCCGTTTTCGTTAAGGCGAATTGTTGAGATCGCACTCGCACAAAAATCGAACGCAATAATCATTGCGCACAATCATCCGTCCGGCGATCCGAAGCCCTCCGCACTTGATATTGAAAATACGCGGCGCCTCAGGCTTCTGCTCAACGAAGTCGGAATCGATATGCAGGAACATATCATAGTTTGCAGCAGTGCATGTTATGCGATAGTTCGCGGATACTCAAGAAGCACGGAGCATTGCGGCAGCACTTCCGATACCGCACAGAAAACCTGCACGGAAGATAATCCTGTGCGCATCACTGTATCAAACAGCGGTGCGTGACGCTGCGTCATTAAATAATGTCGGCTTAACCGTTATTATCATCGCTCAATACTTTGGATTGAGCAAGGAAAGGACATAGGCAGCAATACAATGAATCAAAAAACAAAAAAGCATTCCGAAACAGCCGAACGCATTATGCTTTTTATCGGCGCAGCATCACTTCTTCTCGCATTCTGCATCTGTTTCGGATGCACCGGAAACAGCAGTGCGAAGACCTTGCAGCAGCTTTTTGACGAAATCAGCAGCACAGGCAAAATGGCGGCTCTGACTGCCGTTCCGACCGAAGATTATCTTCCCGTTTTCGGAATCGAAACGGACAAGGTTGAGGACTCCGTGTTTTATATTGCCGAAAACCCCTCGTCATCGGCGGATAAAGCCGCAATATTTAAAGCCGTTGATGAAACCTATGCCAAAACGCTTGAACGAATCTTCAAGGCACGAATTCAGGCACAGGCTCAGCTCGCTCAAAGCTACAGCATCGAGCAGTATGACAAGATTAAAAGCACTCAAATTAAACGCAGCGGCTGCTACGTTTATTATGTTGTGAGCGAATCGGGAGCGGAACTGACCGAAATGCTTGACGCCGGTATTGCAGGCATCATTGCGCAGGGCTGATATCTTTTTTATCGGATTTCGGTGTTTCGGGATATTTGATTTTGCGGCAAAAAAGCAACCGGATTCGGATTTTCTCGGCCGAAACGCACTTGCAATTGACAAGCCCGCACCAATGTGGTAGAATTCTTCAACAGAAGCGGTGCTGCGGGTATGCATACCGCACTTTCAGAGTGCCGCGAAAAACAATATTATGAGGCTTAGTTTTATGAAGTTAGGTAAAATTGTTGCTGCTCTGCTTGCCTGTTTGTTCGCATTGGGGTTATTTGCATGCAAAAAAACGGATGATCCCGTTATCGACATCGGCGGCAGCGCATCCCCCAACCAAACCGATGCTTCCGCAACCCAACAGGGTTCGGTCGCAGACAGTGCAACCCCAAACAGCGGTTTATCCACAAGTGTACCCACTTCGGAAGGAACATCGGATATTAATCCCACGCCGACTGAAGCTCCGGATAACGAATGTATCGTGTCCCTCGGCAGTGAAACCGCACCCGCACGCAACACAATGCCCACGGAAACTTACGGTTTAAGTAATACTGAATGTGAAAGTTGGTTTTCCGATGCCGTGTTTATCGGGGATTCAATCACCATCGGTTGGAAAAACTATAACAATCGCATGCTCGAAAAAAATCGCGAATTTTTCGGAAATACGCGCTTCCTCTGTGAAGGCAGCTACGGTGTCGGACATGCACTTGAGCCGATTTCGGATTCCAGCCTGCATCCCGTTTACGGCGGAGAACAATGCTACATTTGGGATGCCGTTAAGAAAATGGGCGCAAAAAAGGTCTTCATTCTGTTTGGATTGAACGACATTTCCATTTGGGGTGTTCAGGACACTGCGGACAACTATGCCGAAGTCATTTCGAATATTCGCCGCGAAAGCCCCGAAACGGAGATTTACGTTATCAGTGCAATGTATATGTTCAAAGGCAGCGAGCGCGAAAAGCTGAACAACAAGAATATCTATGCACTTAACAAACTGCTTGCCGAAATGTGCCGCGAAAACGGCTATGAATTTGTTAATATCGCAAGCAATCTTATTGACGAGGGCGGCTTCCTTCCCAAGGAGTACTGCTCCGACAACTACGTTCATCAAACCTACTCCGCATATGCGGTTTGGGCGGATGTCCTTCGCAGTCTTGCCGCAAGGCATATAACCGGTCAAGGAAAGCTTGTTTTCGAATAATCCAAGCGTTTGAACTGCCGTTTACGAATTATTCAGACCGACTTTGTGCAATACAATTTCGGTCCACACACAGAAAGATGCTCCTCGGGTTTTATTATCCGAAAAGATATCATGGAGGAAAAACAATGAAACGCACTGTATCCTTTGCACTCTCTGCCGTTCTTGCTCTTGCTATGCTCCTTTTCATCGGCTGCAAAGGCAATGAAACTCAGCCTAAGCAGGCGGATGTTGAAGCGGTTTACACAAAGCTTGTCGAATCCGGTCAGCTTCCGTCAATGACAAAAGTGCCCGAGAGGGATCTTGAAGAGGTTTACGGAATCGATAAAACAAAGCTTGCGCAGTGGACAATGTACCTGTCAGAAAACTATGCGGTCACAGTCGGCGAAGTTTCGATTTTTGAGGTTTCCGATGCGGCATATGCCGAGGAACTGCAAAGTATTCTTCAGAATCGACTTGACAGGCTCCGCAAGGTTGCAAAAGAATATGCACCCGCCGAGACCGCAAAACTCGATCCTGTGGAAGTGCATCGCGTCGGCAATTATGTTTACATGGTTGCGGGCAACGACTACAATGCTCTCATGAAAATCATGCAGGAGAACATCGGCTGATGGTTTTTTCAAGTCTGCTGTTCATCTTCATCTATCTTGTTGTAACTTTGGCACTGTATTATGCAGTGCCTAATCGCGTTTATCGAAACGTAATTCTCTGTGTTCTCAGCCTTATTTTCTACGGCTGGGGCGAACCGAGTTTTGTGCTTTTGATGATATTCTCCATAGCGTTCAACTGGCTTGCCGGTTTGCTTGTCGGAAAATATCGAAACAACAAAAAACGCTGCAAGGCTGTACTCGTTGCTTCCGTTGTGCTGAACCTTGCGCTGCTGGGCGTATTCAAATACACGGGCTTTGTTGTTGACACGCTGAAAGCCGTTTTTCCGTTCATGCGCAGCTATGCAACGCCGATAATACCTCTGCCCATAGGCATTTCGTTCTATACCTTCCAGGCAATGAGCTATGTTATCGATGTTTACCGCAACGACACCTCCGTTCAAAAGAACCCCGTGTATTTCGGTACATATGTCGCACTCTTCCCGCAGCTTATCGCGGGCCCGATCGTGCGCTATCGCGACATTGCGGATCAGCTTGAAAACAGGCACGAAAACGTTGCTCAGTTTGCTTCCGGAATAAAGCTTTTCACTGTCGGACTTGCAAAAAAAGTTTTGCTTGCAAATCAGCTTATCGCTCTTTGGAACGTTCTCCGCGAAAGCTCCGCAACCAACGGTGTTCTCGGTTCATGGGTCGGAATCATTGCATATACACTGCATATCTATTTCGATTTCGGCGGCTATTCA
>ENA-OROM01002766-OROM01002766.1-human-gut-metagenome-genome-assembly--contig:-NODE-2766-length-12111-cov-3.660999_pt1 | contig 12111 bp, 8 predicted proteins | sample MGYA00242129_ERZ509050 | MGnify/ENA primary metagenome ERZ509050 (study PRJEB26280, sample SAMEA2338701) | human gut metagenome | biome: human gut; feature: human-associated habitat; material: faeces...
TCTCAAGCTGCCTGGGGCTGATATCGCCGCTTGTGATCCAGTTAAGCTCCACCTTCGGTGTCACATCCGGAAATACATGCTCACCATTTAAGGTTCTGTGGATCACACTTCGTATTTCCTCTTCCCCGTGATCCTTATACCAGAGACTGTCTGCGCATCCACTTTTTGCCCTCTCCAGCACCTTAGGATCAATCAGGGAAGTAACGATCAATACCTTTGTATATGGATACTTTTCCCTGATCACTTTTCCGGCACTGAGTCCATCATGATTATGAAACGTCTGCACATCCATGATCACAAGATCAATTGCCGAATAATCACAGATTTTTACAGCTTCACGTGCATCTGAAACTGTCTGGACATGTCGGAATTCCGGCTCCTGCATAATAATATATTCAAAATACTTCTGCATGATCTTCTGATCTTCTACTATCAGTATCCGTACCATCGAATCCCATCCTTTCTGTCAGTGGCATTTTCAATATCAGACAAAACTCAGGGGAAAAAGAAACCTGCATCCTGCATTTTCCTGATTCAGCTGCCTTTCTCAATGCAGATAAACCACCGCCTTCTTCTGCATTTTTGTCAGGCACCTCTCCATCATTGGTAATCTGAACAGTATATTCATCTGCATTTTTGTCTATCTTCACCCAAACAGTGCTGCCATGGGCATGTCTGGCACAGTTTGTCACACATTCACGGATTGCCCTGTCTGTCAGCAGCCTGTAAGATGGATGCAAAGGAAAATTCCCACTGATCTGAACTGAAATTCCAAGCTCTTCTGCATGTCTGACCGTATCTTTATATACTTCTTCCATACTCTCAACAGCAGAACCGGTAAGAATATAAACCAGATGTTTCAATACAGACAACTGTTTATCCATTTTATCCGGATCTTCTTTCCTTTCCAATATTCTGCGTATTGACAGAAGGCTTCGTCCAAAATTGTCATGAACCTGCATTTTCATGCCAAGCGTCTCCTGCTCTCTGATTTTATCGCCGATTTTTTCGTACATTTCCTCCAGCTTATGATTCAGGATTTCCAGCTTTTCATTGTTTGCCCTGATTTTTTCACCATTGTAATAAATTTCTGATACATTAACTGCCACTGTCTGCAGATATCCTGCACAATCCGGCTCCTGCAGACTATATTCCTGAAACATCCAGACGGAACCATCAGGAAAATAAAACACATTACTGTCTTTGCTCAATCTGCAAAGACCTTCCGATTCAGGTTCCCCACTCATTGCTTTCCTTAATGCGTCATAATCCTGCAGATAAGAACCTGTCATGATTCTGCTCAGCTCCTGCATCTTGGTATTACACAAAACAATCCTTCCAAAAGGATCCGAAAAACAGACTCCACAGGGAACGTCATTCACAGCCTCATTCACAGACCAGTAAGACAGGGAATGATGATATCTGCGTCTCTCTCTCCAGATTGCTCTGCAAAGATAAAGCACCAATCCCATAACTACTGCCATTAAAACACTGACCGGATAACCCTGAAGCATTGGCTGATAGGAACTTTCTCCCAGGCAATATCTGTGATCATTCATCAGAACGCCCATGAACATAAAAGAAACAGCAAAGACAGCCACTGCCGTTACAATTTTCTTTTTCCCGGAAAAGCAGGTGATTCTTACCAGCAGGAGGATTAATTCCAGAATCATGCAGATTTCAAGAAGAATCATCAGAACATTCTGTATTGCCATACTGCATTCCACAAAACTGATCATCTTCCGCCTCTCTTTCTGAAGACGATACATCTGATAAACCATTCGTTTTCATCTTCCTGCTGCACTTTTAATTCCGGCCTTTCCAACATGAATCCACGCAGATCCGCCTCTGATACAATATGAACTGAAATCCGCAGAGCATCATCAATCTGCGACACACGGTAAAAAACAGACTGCATGATATCAAGCAATCGTTCCACAAGCCATTCAAAGGTGTCATAGCATTTTAGTATATCATCTGCATTCATCTGCACATCCACATTTTCCACATAGTAAGCAGCCCGGATCCTGCATAATTTTAAGCTGTCACAGGATTCTGCCAGGCTTTGTCTGAGATCTTCCATTGTAAGCAGATTTCCATCTGATGCATATTGTGTCAGCACCAGATTCTTTTTCCGCTTCAAATACGTACCAACAACTACAATTTTACCGAGAATCCAATCATATTGTTCCCTTGATTCTGTCCGTTCCAGCTCATCCATAAACTGTGACAGCAATTCCAGCTGACCGGCAGTCTGATTCTGTATCATATTTAACAGACGGTTCTGTTCTTCTGTCTTTCTCCGCTCAGCCTCTTTCTGATAAGCTTTCTGTAACAGACGGTTTCTGGCAGTCAGTTCCTCCTGCTGTTCCCGAATATCCTGATACTGATCCAGCAGTACCGAAATATCCTCTGACCAAAACAAATGTCCTCCCCTTATAGGAATATGGTTGATCCGGATTCCCTGTTCCTGTACTGATGATCTGTCTATTATGATTCTACGCAGTTCAGGCGACAGCTCAGGAAAATCACCGGAATGATAATAGCGCTGAAAAGAATGATCTGTAATCTCTGCATCCAGTCCTCCGGAAGTCTGGAATAATTCAAAATATCGATTATTGGTCTGTATCAATCCACATAATATACAACCCTGAAAAATTGCTGCCATTAAAAGGCAGCACACTGCCGTCATATCCCCTGCAATGATTTTGATGAAAGGCAGGCGGAGTATATTTCCGATATTCCATCCCAGAAGTAATATTCCCGGAATCACCGGCAGCCAGAACTGTTTCTTTCCCGGAATTCTGCTTTTTCTGATCAGAATGATTTCCATCCCTGTCAGACAGATCAAGATCCATCCCTGAATCACCATAAAAACAATACCATAACTGTAATCTTTATCCGAAAATGGGGGCTGTTTGGAAAAACGAAATACCAGCTGATGCAAATCATTTGTAAAAACACTTACGATCAATATCGCTGCCACGGTCAATAAAATTATAACCTTTCTGACCGTTTTCTCTTCCTCCTTTTCGCCCAAAAACATTGCTGCTGCCAAACCCAGAACCGGAATCAGAATCATGGGAATATAATATAGATACCAGCAGATATGTTCTCCAAGAGGATCATGAAAAATATGAAATTTTACTGTCCGCACAAAGAACCAGAATACCATCAGACAGCCAATTGCAGTCAGGCATCTGCGCGTTTTTTTATGTACTACATGCTTTCCCAGATAAATCACCCAGGCACAGTACATTCCCAGATAAATACAGCTACGACACTGATCTGCCAGATTTCTCGTAAAAACATTTTCCGTTCTCACCTGCCTGCAGAAATAAGCCAGCAACACACTTATCAGAATCACTCCATATGACAGAGTCCTCTTTTTACTGTATGTCATGAAAGTTCCTCTCTTACCGGAGCGGGTTTGAAAAATGCTTTACGCAAGATGTGCGTCACAATTTGCAGGAATGATTTTTCAAATACGCTCTAATCCATTTTTGTAATAATTATACTATAAAGCGCCATTTTGTCATATAGTTTTTAGAGAAATCATCTATTTTCAGAGTTTTTTATCACAAACAGAGTGAACAATTATGTCCACTCTGTTTAATCATTACTTAAAACGGTCTTGGCTGACCACAGTATTCACAAAACTTTCCGGTATTCTCTGCACCGCACTGGCATTTCCACGAACTGTTATTCTGTTGCATTCCTCCGGCCATGTTCGTTTCTGACATTCCCGTCTGCTGCATTCCTCCGTTCATGTTCATTCCTGACATCCCGGACTGCATTCCCGCATTCATATTCATCCCGGGCATCCCAGACTGCATCCCTCCGTTCATGTTCATTCCGGGCATCCCAGACTGCATTCCTCCATTCATGTTCATTCCTGACATTCCGGACTGCATTCCTCCATTCATGTTCATTCCTGACATTCCGGACTGCATTCCTCCATTCATGTTCATTCCTGACATTCCGGACTGCATCCCGGCTGCATTTGGTGTCAGTGCCGCAATAATCTGATAAGCAGTTTGCTCCACTTCCATCAATTCCCTTCTGTTATCACTGCTTATAGAGAAAGTATTCAAGCGAAAATCCATATCATCAAACCACTGAGTTCTCACTTTAATACGCATAGTATAATCAAATTCATATTTATATACCGGTGGCTGATAACTTACAGTTTCTCCATCCTTTGTATATGTTTCCTCTTGCTGCTGTTGGTCTACATCAACCCTGCACTGTACAATGGCTGATAAAGGAACTATGTCCGGGTTTTCATTAACATCCAGTTTCCGCGCAACAGTAAAATTCCCCTTATTATCATCAATAAAAACATTGTAATTTCTGGTATTGATCTGACGGGTTATATAAAAATCCATTACCGCTTTTTTGTTTTTTTCACGATATTCCAGCTGGCGTTTGATATCCTCTACTGTACTGTGCCGCCGCTCCTCAAACCATGGTGATAATTTTTTCGCACAATCCTTACACAGATTTCCGTCATCCAGTTTTCGATTTCCCAATAAACCAATTTTCTCTCCGCAGATGTCACAGATTTTCTTATCAAATAATCCCATACCCTATCCTCCTTTTTTATCTGAAAACCCATACTGCCTCACCGGAATGGTGCGGCAGTATTTTACCTTATTCTGTAACAATTATTTTTTCAAAATATGTCTTTACGGAAAAATCAACTTCACCTGTTTCAGAATCATCTGCTTCTTCGCCGTCATCAGATTCCTCTGCATCGTCTTCTGCTATCAAACACAGTTTTCCATCATCCAGTAAATTGAACTTCATATTATCAAGACTGAAAAACATAGTTCCTGCCTCATCCTCTGTTACAGCCTTTAATACCAGTGCGTTTCCTTCCACGTCGCCCTGAAGTTCTACTTTTGTCTCTTCTCCGCTCTCTATTAAGATAATTTCAGCCTTTCCGTCTTCCACAGACATACTCATTTCAAATCCTGTAAAGTCAGCATTAACTGGCATCTGCATTCCAAATGCTTCCATCAGAGTACAGCTCCATTCTCCTTCAAAATCCTTCATGGTTGGATTTTCTACCGGTTTGCCCGGCACATAAGGCTCATACTCTTCCTTTTCCTGACTCAGGATCATTGTCGTTCCATCTGCTGTTAAGGTTATCTTACCGTCCTTGTACTCACATTCTCCTGTCTGATCATTATGAGTCATCAAAATTTTATCATTTTCTATTTTCCACTCTGATTCATCTACTTCAGGCTCTTCCCCATAAACAGAACTTGTTGTTTCCATTTTACCGTCTTCTTTAATGTCCACGGTCACTTCCATTCCCATTGCCCCCGGATGAAAGGATGCACCTTCGCCCATAGAAAGCTCATTTACATACCAGGTTCCAATAACATCCTTTTCTTCAAGGGCATAAACACTTACGCTCATAAAGCCTGCCATTAAGACTCCTACTGTTCCTGCCATCCACAACCTCATTTTTTTACTCATACAAACATCTCCTTTCTTTTTTTAATGTACTGCTCGGACTCTTTTTTACTTAATTTTGTGAGAAGATTTTTTGTTTATCTACATTATACGTGAACGCTCAGATATTTACACTAGCACTTCTGACAGTATGCATGTAATTTTTTGGATAAATTAAAACCTGCTGAAAAGTTTTTAACTCTTCTCAGCAGGTTCATTAAAATACTTTCTGTTTTGGCGCATTCTCTCCAGATTTTCCAGAATTATATCTACACTGATTGGTTTGGCAATATGAGCGTTCATACCCGCTTTGATTGCCTTTTTACGGTCTTCTTCAAAAGCATTGGCAGTCATCGCAATTTTTGAATAGGACCTGCTGATTGCGGGAATACTTTTTTATTTCCAGTCAGAAGCAAGGCATACAGGTACCGGATCCTGAATTTCCATTCTGTCAGGTTCTACCAGGCAGTCATAGGCCAGAATATGCACTCCTGCCCTTTCCGCTTCCTGTAATGTTTCTCCAAATTCCCGATGAGTCTCCCAGTTGGGCTCAAACCTGTCAACTCCCTTCATCTGGATCACCAGAAGCAGATAAGCTTCGTATCCTTCCTGCATACAATGGATCAGCTCCTTCAGATGCTTCACACCTCTTTCTGTAGGTGCATCAGGAAAGCGTGCTATATTGTCAGATTCCAGAGTGACACCTTTCACTTCTATAAAAGCCTTACGTTTCTCTGAACAGACGTAAAGATCAAATCTGGAATTTCCATAGGTCTTCTCAGGCGTTACCTGAACCTTCTCCGGAAAAAGATGTCCCGCCTTTACCCACTCCAGTGCTGCTTTATTAGGAATCTGAGAATCCATATTGATCAGACCCCTGTCCTTTTTATTTACACAGATCAGATCATAGGCTGTCTTTCTCGCCGGATTGCTGCTCTTTTCCAGAAAAACCTGTGTACCCGGGACCAGAAGCTCCCTGCACCTGCCTGTATTCTTTACATGAACCGTTTCCACCTGCCCATTAATCTCCACATGTGCAATAAACCGATTGGGACGGTCTATGAAACGGCCCTCTGTGATATGTTCGTACTTCATATATTCTGCTTGACCACACTTTCTATTTTTTCTTTGTTTCTTTTTACACATTGTATATACCATAGCATGTTTTCCTCATATCTACAACATTCTCACTTTGGAAAACTATTCTCCAGGCAAAGTGCTCCCCATCCCACCTCTTCATTGGGATACTCCTCATACCCCGGCAATGGTCTGGCGCCTTTTCGGAGATAGGCTTTTACTTTTTCCCCATAGAGATAGGGATCGTTTCCATTTACAATCCCCCACTGCATTAACAATGCTACGGATCCGCTGACAAAGGGTGCTGCAAAGGAAGTCCCTGTTACTGTTCTGTAACCACCACCGGGTACGGGGGCAACTATGTTTACTCCCGGTGCAACCAGATCCGGTTTCCGGTAAGGCAGTCTCCTGCTGCCCCTTCCGGAAAAATCCGCATAGGAGTCAACTAACGAATCATATGCCCCAACTGCAATGATCCGCCGGGCTGTGGCAGGTATGGTCAAAGTCCCATATGCCCTTGGTTCATAAAACCCAGTCCCTCTGTTCAGAGTATTTCCACCCGGCAGCCACAGGTAATATTCCCCTCCTCTGACCTTTTTTCCACTTAGGATGATTTTCCAGTCTCCACTGTCCACATAAGTTTTCCCAGGAAGGAAATCTATGTAGATTTCCTGTGTCAGATGATAGGGTCCAGGTTTGCCATAATAGATTAAAAGATCTGTATTTCCCAGTCTGTACCTCTGAGGACCAAGCTTTTCGTCTAAGGGGCCGATCCGGTTTCCGGATGGATTTTCAATATAAATACTCATTTCATCCTCATAAGATTTCCATAACTGCACATTTAATGTTGGTTCCCTGCTGCTCACAGATAATTCTATCTGTCTGGTCTGTCCCTGTTTCAGGGTTCCTCCCTCATGCAGAGGCTGATTGCCGTTGTTCCCTGTACCTGTACAGATAGCCAGACGTCCTATGGAAGAAACCATATCTATATATGTTTCAAGGAGGGAATCTCCCTTGTGTGAGCCATAATTATTTCCAAAACTGAGATTGATCACCATTGGTCTTTCCATAGCCAGCGCCTGCCTCACCAGATAATCAATCCCCTGTATCAGTTCCGTAGTTCTGGGAAAGGAGTTCTCTCTGGGAATTCCCATTTTCACAACCAACAGATCACTTTCACAGGCAACTCCCTGATTCACCCCATCTGATGCCCTCCCATTTCCTGCTGCAATTCCCAGCACGGAAGTTCCATGTCCACTGTAATCTGAAGATGGAACAAGACGCCTGCCCTGGTTTTCTCCAAATGCAAGCGCCTCATCGATCTGCCCTTTCGTATATTCAGTTCCTGTCACATATCCCTGAGGTGGATTTCCCTGTATGCTCTGATCCCATAAACGTAAAATTCTGCTGCTCTCATCTGCATTTCGGAAATCAGGGTGAAAATAATCCACTCCTGAATCCACAACTCCTGTCAGGATTCCTTTTCCCGTCAGTCCATTCCTGCCGGTCTGCACTGTGCGGATGCAGCTCGCTCCCTTCGCCTGAAACAATTCAAAATACAAGCGTTTGGGTTTCTCCATAAATTCCACCTGCACTCTGTGGGAATACTCATCAATCTCACTTTCCGGCAAAGTTACCACTGCATAGCCGCCTAACAATGGCACTACCTGAATTCCATTTCCAGCCAGACCACTTTCCGGTCCGCTGTACTTTATGATCACATCCCATAGCCTGGTTGCAGGATCATATCCTACATTAAGATTTCCTGACTTTCTACGCTCCTGTGGGGTTGCATCCATTGCAAGATTTAAAAGATTATCTATTTTCTGGTCTGGCATTTTAATCTCATTTCCAGATATTCACTTAGTCTATTATATACAAAAGTTCTGCATACGGACTCTTATTATAACAATTTTAGGAACTGATAGTTCATTTCATGCTTTTCCAGCCAGAGCCACTTTCCAACTGCTTTTAAGAAACAATTTTGAATGACTCCCAACGAGTACAGACGCAAGCGGTCATAAAAACCATTCCATCTTCTCCCTCACATCCGCATGCTTCAGATAAATAACATTAAATTCTCTGACTATGGGCTCACCCTTCAGTGTAAAGATTCCAAGCTCCGGGTCGCTTTTGGCAAGTACTTCATATACAAATGAGATTCCATACCCGGACTTGATCAGATCGATGATCATTTTAAAACTGGAAATGCATATATGCCGGTGAAAACGCTCCAGGGATTCATTATGCTCCAGAAGCTTTTCCTCCAGGATAGCCAGAGTTCCGGAGCCGTTTTCGCGATGGATCAGAGTTTCTTTCAAAATCTCCTCTACAGATACTTCACGGCCTGCAAAGGGATGATCCTTCGGACAGATTCCCACAAAAGGTTCCCGGCGATATAACTGGCTTCCGAATCTGTTTTTGCCAAAGAATCCTTCTATGATGGCATAGTCCAGAGTATTCTGTTCCAATAAATGCAAAAGATGCTTTGTGTTATCCACGATCAGAGTCAGTGCTGTATCCGGCTGATTTAAAAAATCGTGAATTCTGTCTGTGATCACATAGTCACCAATGGTCTTGGTTGCACCGATGCGCAGTTCCCGGAGACCATTGTTTTTTATCTTTTCCCTGAGAAAATTTTCACGCTGCTGAACGGAACGCAGGTAATCCTCCAGCATCTGTGCAGCAGGGGTCTTGATCAGTTTTCTGTTTTCATAAAGAAAAAGACGGCAGCCATATTCCTTCTCCAAAAACTGGATGTGTTGGGTAACTGCCGGCTGGGTAATATGTAACAGCTCTGCCGCCTCCCTGTAATTCATGACATTGCATACAGCCATAAAGGTTTCCGTTCTGTGATCTAACATAATATCCTCCTTGAACTCTTCCACTCTATTGATATCAGATATTTTTTTCTGTGCGCCAAGAAAAAATTCTGCCCTGAAGGCTTTTTTATAAAGGTTTCTGTTTTTCAGTTTCACAGTTGCATTATTCCATAAATGTTACTTATCGTATAATAAAAACTCATAAATTGATTTTATCATTCATGAAGCCTATAATCAACAAAAGAAACGCCGTATATATCATAGAACAGTAACGGCTACATAAAGGAGATACCGAAACATGAATGAGGAAAAACCAGTAACATCTGACAACAAAAAACTGAGTCCCGAGGAAATCAAGCGGGTAAAAGGTCTTGGATGCCTTCAGGACAAACGATATGATGACATCTTTAATATTCGGGTCATCACAGGAAATGGACATATTACCACAGATGAACACCGTGCCATTGCAGATGCAGCAGACAAGTTCGGAAATGGTCAGATCACTATGACAACCCGCCTGAGTATGGAAATCCAGGGAGTTCCTTATGATAATATTGAGAAAACAATCGCCTTCCTTGGAGAGCATGGCCTGATGACAGGCGGAACCGGAGCTAAAGTGCGTCCTGTTGTCTCATGCAAGGGAACAACCTGCCAGTATGGTCTGATTGATACCTTTGCACTCAGCAAGAAGATCCATGAGCGTTTTTATGTAGGCTATCACGATGTGATACTCCCGCACAAATTCAAGATTGCAGTTGGCGGATGTCCAAATAACTGTGTAAAACCTAATCTGAATGATATGGGAATTATCGGCCAGAGAATCCCCAAACCGGATGTTGAGAAATGCCGGGGATGTAAAAAATGTCAGATTGAAAAGAGCTGTCCTGTCCATGTCCCGAAATTAGTTGACGGTAAACTTTACATTGATCCTGAAGAATGTATCCATTGCGGACGCTGCAAAGGAAAATGTCCTTTCGGCGCAGTACCGGAATATCAAAATGGTTATAAAATCTATATCGGAGGCCGCTGGGGTAAGCGAGTCTCACACGGTCAGGCTCTTACCAGAATTTTCACAGAGGAAGAAGAAGTAATGGCAGTCATAGAAAAAGCAATCCTTCTCTTCAAAAATGAAGGAATCGCAGGAGAACGATTTGCAGATACTGTGAAACGCCTCGGATTTGAGTATGTGAATGAGAAATTGATTGGCTGAGTATTAAAAAAGACACTTCGGAAAACTTTCCCAAAGTGTCTTTTTTCAGTTTTTTATTTTGATGTAAAAATATCAACAGTTTTATTTCATAAATTATGCAGTCTGTTTTTCATCATTTTTTTCAAAAAGCTTCTTCACTCCCTGGATTGCTACCAGCACACCAAGGATCAGCAGTAACACTGCGAAGATAAGCTGTAAGGTATTTCCAAGGTCCAGGCCTGTGGTAAATAATGCTTTTGTAAGCTTACTGATGGTCATACCCAGTGCAGTAAAGGTAACTGCCATCATAAATACCATAGGAATCCAGAGCATGCAGCCCTGGCGTTTTGTTTTCTTAAGAAATACTGCGCAGGCTACAAGGGCAAGTACAGATAACAGCTGATTGGCAGAACCAAACAGCGGCCAGATTTCTGCATATCCTACCTTTGTAAGCAGATAGGCAAGTACCAGTGTAATGATCGTCGCAAAATATTTATTGGTTACAACTTTTAAGAACGGGCTCATATTTTCCTCGTCTGTATCAGAATCAAGGAAAAATTCCTGGAATGACAGACGTCCTACTCTGGCTACTGAGTCAAGAGATGTCAGCGCAAAAGCTGATACAGCCAGATTGATCAGTGTAAATACCAGTGAATGTGGCAAACCAATTACAGAAAGGAAGTTTGCAATAGCACCTGCAAATATCTGCGGCTGAGTGGTAAGTCCCTGTGCTGCTGCCTCACCATCTGCAAAGGATGCAACAGCGATCAGTGCAATAATTGCCAGCATACTTTCCATAAGCATTGCACCAAAGGAAACCGGAAGCATGTTCTTTTCATTTTTGATCTGTTTTGACGCAGTGCCGGAGGATACCAGTGAATGGAAGCCTGAAACTGCACCGCAGGCAATTGTCACGAAAAGAATAGGGAACATATACTGTCCGTCCACATTAAAGCTTGTAAAAGCCTTAAGATTACAGGATGGATTGGCTGCAAATACACCGATAACCGCACCAACGATCATGAAAATCAGCAGATAACTGTTCAGATAATCACGGGGCTGGAGCAGCGCCCATACAGGGGCAACACTGGCTACCAGAATATATGCAAAGATAATAATATGCCAGGTTCCAAGACTTACATATACCGGGAATTTAAGTCCCAGCGCAATTGCGAGCACCAATAATAAAATAGCCACTGCAGTATTGATCCATTTATTAAACTTGGAATATTTAAGGAAAAATCCCAGTCCCACTGCCTCGATGATAAATAACATGGAAGTTGTTGCAACTGCTCCGTTTGCTGCTACCTTGGTAACGGTTCCTGCGTTATCTGTCACAAATCCGTTAAAGGTTCCTGCCACAACATCTGCAAATGCTGCAACAACCAGAATACAGAACAGCCAGCAGAATAAAAGAAATAATTTCTTTCCCAGTTTTCCGATATAGGCTTCAATGATATATCCGATTGTACGGCCTTTGTTCTTTACAGAGGCATACATAGATGCAAAATCCTGAACTGCTCCGAAAAATACACCGCCGATCAGGATCCAGAGCATAAC
>ENA-OROM01002773-OROM01002773.1-human-gut-metagenome-genome-assembly--contig:-NODE-2773-length-12086-cov-2.247361_pt1 | contig 12086 bp, 7 predicted proteins | sample MGYA00242129_ERZ509050 | MGnify/ENA primary metagenome ERZ509050 (study PRJEB26280, sample SAMEA2338701) | human gut metagenome | biome: human gut; feature: human-associated habitat; material: faeces...
CCGCCTGTTGCTCCCGCAACGACTTCCGTTCCTTTCCCAAGTCCACCACGTCCCCCGTCGAAAGAAACAACCGTGCCTTGGAAGAACCGTGACGAATCACCCCGCTTTCTGCCAATGGCACATCCCTCACCTCTCCCGTCCACCAATAATATCCGCCCCCGGCCAAGAGCAAAACACTCACGCAAGCGGCAACTGCCACGGCTCGCCGGAGTATCGCCCTTTTCCTTGCCACTTGTCGGAAACGGCGTTCCCCCTTCCGGCTAACCAACCTTTCCCGCATCACCCAGCGCTGACGCAAAAACTCTCGTTGTAAATCCTCGAAATACCGGCGATTCTCCCCCTTCTCACCCAACCAACTTTCCACTTCTCGCACCTCCTCCGGGGAGAGTAATTCTCCCTGCCAATACTCAAGTAATCGTATATCCCGTTCTTCTTGATTCATATCATTCTACTCAATGTTCATATATAGTAGACATCAACAAGCAAAACGGTTGACAGGAAAATGAAAATATTTTCAAAAATTATCGTGATTATTTATTTTTCTCCTTGCAGACCAACACATACAACAAGAAAGCTGTATCAGAAACAATGCCTCTCAACGTTTTCAGACTACGCACCAATAATGTTTTTACCGTGGCCACCGATATGCCCAGCAATTCTGCCACCTCAGCGTATTTCATATTCTTCAAATGCACGCACTCTAACACTTCCCGGCTTCTGGGCGACAATACATCAAGCGCTTTCAATACCTGATCTATCATTTCATCGCGCACCATATCCTCATCCTCCCACACTCTTTCCACAACCGACACATCCGGAAGCCGTCTGATCCGGCCCTGATCCTTCACCTTCCGAATTGCCATATTCCGCACGGACACATACAAGTATGACCTTACCCGTTCCCCCACCAGATTCTCGTTCAATTTTTTCTCCCACAACCGCACGAAAAAATCCTGCACCAAGTCCTCCGCCTCCCCCATATCATTCAAAATAGTATCCGCCCACAAAACCAATTCGTTGTAAAAACGATCGTACAACTCATCCACAGAGAAAGATTTTCCCCCAGAAAAATGAATCGTATGCCCCTGTTTCCCTCGCACGTATTGAGTATTATAATTTTTTTATCTAAATTCAAAAATAGACAAGATTTCTTCATTTTCCAAAAAGCCGATCATTTTTCCTGAAAAACAGAGCTAAATTGTATTCTCAAACTCTAGAAAAATTCAAACCTTCTTTATCGGGTATTTCTCTCAATAATTCAAATATATTAGTTATATATTTCATACTTTTAATATACCATCTCCTATTCAACTCCCATTCATCTCCTATTCAACGCTAATAAAAATTGGAATTAAGATATTAAATTTTAATAGCTATATATTTTCTATTATCTCTAAAATACATTTATTATATCAGATAAATTAGTTACATTTTATAGAATACCCAATAAACTGGGACAGAAATATTCTCATTCGGTATTGTCCATAAAAAAGAGGCTGAACTCAAAAATTCATTTTGAAACAGCCTCCTCTTTTCAAAAATGATCAGCACTCCTTTTGATAAAGAGACTAATTCTTCTATTTATTTTTCGTTCAAATCCCATACTTCTCTTAAGCTTTCCAATTCATCTTCCTCATCCGGGAAATAATGTTTATATGCCCAAACAAAAGTACGTCCATATTGTTTCGCTTCCGGGAAAGTCGCAATCTTGTTTATAGATTTTTTTACCTGATCAACCTGACCGAAATAACACGCAGAGGCAACATCACACCAAACCAAGAAAAAAGCCTTGTCCGGTAAATCCGAAATCGCAATTAACGAACGCATACAAGGCATTTCGTTTGCTTCTCCACAATTCCAAGGATTCTCTTTGCTCGTAATCCGTCCCGTGGTGTTATTAATCAAATGATCAGACAGCATGGTACGAATGATCTCGAAAGATTTCGTCTCTCGTCCTTTTCCCGCAATTTCAGCACGGTTCTCCACGAAAAATTTGAACCGGGGAGTAAACAAATCATCATACTTCAATTCTTCATAAACCACCCAATAGCGTTCATCCAATTTCTCTTTAGGAGACAATAACTGAAAGAGAGAATCGGTCAAGCTTTTTATCTCCTTTTTCATATAAGCATCCTTGAACACTTGAATTGCTGCCGGGATTTCTTTCTTTTCAAGTGTTCCTTTCATGTATTCGTCCATAAAATACTTCCATGACGTTCTCTCCTTTAAACCTCGCTCCACTCGTGGTATAAAAAGCTTCAGCGTATCTGCCCCCACAATTTTATGCCGCAACGTGCCATCCGGCAACAACATCAAAAAAGTAGGATAGGCATGAACATCATATTTTTTAGCAAACTCCACTCCTTCCCCTTTCTCCGCATCTATTTTAAAGCACACGAAATACTTATCAAAATACATTGCAGCCTCCGGAGTCTGCAAAACTTCCTCACTCATCCAACGGCAAGGCCCACACCAAGAGGTATAAACATCCACGAAAACCATTTTCTTTTGTTGTTTTGCCACATTTAACGCAGATTGCAGGTCTCCTTCCAGAAACTTCACTCCATGTTGAGAGTACCCGTTAATCGTTAACAGGCAAATCAATATACTTAAAATAACCCTATTCATACCCAATACTATTTACACAAACGTTCAACTTCTCGTTCAACATCTCCTATACCTTCCGGATTATTAATTACCTTTCCTTCCTTATCCAGAATCAGAAAATAGGGAACCCCGCCTGTTTGATATTTCGTCAAAAAATCCTTGTACCCCTCCTTCGTGAGTACATACTGGGGCCACGTAGCCATCTCTCTTTCAATCGCGGCTTTCCAAGCCTTCAAATTCGTATCACAAGAAACTCCGATCACCGCAAAAGTATCAGGAAACCGCTCCACTAATTTCTTTATATTGGGAATTGCCGCCATACAAGGCCCACACCACGTTGCCCAAAAATCAACCAACAAATATTTTCCTTGAGGAATAACCTCCGACAAATTACGGGCCTTCCCTTCCACGTCATTTAAAGCCAGATTCACGATAGCACTATTCTTTACGGTCTGTTTGGCATACTCACAATTCTGCCTGAAGACCTTAAAGCGAACGGGGTCCGCAGGAAGAGAAACAATAGCTTTTTCCAACTTCTCGACCTCTTCCCTCGTTAATTCATAACCGCCCCGCATCATGATATTCCCCAAATAAGCAGATACCACAGAATGAGGATGCGAAAGAATAAATTCCCATTGTTTCTCCTTGCTCTCTTTATCTCTCATGATCGAAAGATTATACGTATTAAAATCTTCCTGCACCTCTCCCCCTGTAATCTTAAAGCAAGGAGTTATCGGATCCGAAAATGGAACACTGTCATAATGAACTGTCTCCACGGTCATTTCCACGTTATCCACGAACACCGGTGTGTAAGTCCATCTAATCTTCTCGGTTTCATCCAAATCTGAAACAAGAGCCAGATTATTCGTAATCAAGGTACACAACATCGGCCCCTCCACCCGTCCTCGAAGTTCGAAACAACCGTTTTTCACGGTTGTTTCAACAATTACTTCCGAAGATGCTGTTTCCGCCGTTAAAAGCGAAACATTAATACCATCTTTCATCCCGGGTATTTGCCCCTTGATGACAAACACCTTTTCCTGAGCCGAAACACCAGCCCCGACAAAAGACAGTAACAAACTGATTATAATAAACCTTTTCATAACTAGTACACGTTTACTCCATATTTTCGCAACACGTTCACCATTTCTTCCATCTTCTCAATCACAACGGAATACTCGGCATACGTTTCCCGGAATTCCGTTTCTGACAAGTTAAAAATTTCCTCCACGTAAGCCAAAACATCTGAACTTTTAGTATTAAAAGTCACTGTCCAGCTAGAAGTATACGTCGGTAGAAATCCAACACTTTCCACGGGAGAGGGTACATTCCACGAAGAAATATCATAATAATCTGTACTATAACTATAAAAAACGGCAAGATCACTATCCTTAATCAAAGAAAGGTTATTAACGATCATCGCTTTCATCATCTCGTTCTTCAAGGTCTCTTTCTTCTCGTCCGATGCCGTAGCAATATCCCCTAAAGCAATGGCCGTTGCCTGCATTCCGGAATAAACGGCAACCTCTCCGGGGATATACGTTCCGTAAAAATTATCAAAAAGCACCATTCGCTCCGTCAACAAGATAGAATAGGGATAAAACAATTCCGGCAAATCAGTTAGCAACTCATCTTGTACAAATTTTGCTGCAGCCTCTTTTTTCCCGATAACTTGATAAGGAAAGAACTCCAAAGAATCCGCATAAGCACTACTCGTATTCATATTCCACATAAAATCAATCACCTGCCACTCTATTACTGTTTTTCCCGATAACGTTGTAATATTCCGGCATCCCAATGTATCACTAAACAACAAATACACTCCGGTTTTGCCAAAAAATTCCCGACGCAACTCGGCCTCCTCTCCCGTCACATCCTCCGGCACCGCAAAGAAATTTACCTCCAACTGGTCACTACTTGGCCAGTCTTCTTTGCTGCAAGCCCATAAACTGACCGCAATTACAAATCCTAATATATACTTTTTCATCACATTCATCATTAATTGTTTACATCTTCATATCTTCTCTCGTTTCGAGGATTATCAAGCATTCCTGTATTCTTATCAATCTCCGCTTTAGGCAAAGGCATCACCCAAGCGGGATCATCCGTCGCCAAAACAAATTTTCGGGTCCATAACGTTTCATATTCATAAGTAGAACTATTATACGCTTTGTTGACATAAATATGCTCCACGGTCACTTCCTGTGGATACTTTTCTGCCACCCGGTAACGCCTTAAATCAAACCAACGATGCCCTTCCAAACAAAGTTCACGTCTCCGTTCCTCTCGAATAAACCGCACGAGGCTCTCCCCTGTAAGACTATTTACTTCCGATTCATCAAAAGCCTCTCGTTTAATTCTTTTCTCTCGCAAAGCATTTAAAGCTTTCTTTGCTGTCGGTTCATCATCTGCACAAGCTGCCGCTTCAGCCAAATTCAACCACGCCTCTGCCGTCCGCATCAGGAAAACGTCTGACAAATCTGTGGTCTGAAAAGTCTCTCCTTGCAATTTTCGATAACGAATAGACCCATCATAGTCAGGAACAAAATATTGTAGACGCAAATCTATCGGATTTTGAGGATTGTACGCCTCGTACAACTCGTTAGAAATTCGCATATCATTACCGCTAACAAAACCCGATTCCATCCCACTATTACGGGAATAAAAGGTCACGTTTCCGGGTAATGAAGATGCCCCAGTCGAGAAAATCAATTCCGACAAATTCGTATTTAGAAACTCTTCCCCGGAAAAACTATTTAAATCTTCTAGCCGAGGCCCGTTTTCCGTTACCAATGCTGCATACTTCTCAGCCTCTTCATATAAACACATATACAAATACACCCGGCTTAACATCAACCTCACGGCATTTATATCCGCCCTCCACACGGATTTCTTCGGAACATCTTTCAAAAACTTCTCCGCATCGAGTAAATCGGTCACAATCTGTTTATATACTTCCGCCACAGAATTTCGACTGTAATATTTATCCTCTACGTAATTTGATGTCTTGATAGGGACTGCCGGATCACTCTCTGCCGTTGACGCCACATAAGGTTTCCCGTAAAAATTAGCCAATAAAAAATAATAACTTCCTCGTAAAAAATAACATTCTCCCTTGATCCGGTTCACGTTCTGCACATCTTCCTCTTCCGTCATCTCCTCAAATGCTTTCGTCTCCTCCAAAATCATATTGCAAGCATTGATATGGGAATACAGATGTCTAAAATCCGCCCCGTCATCCCATACTTGTTTTCCCTCTACGTCCTCATAAACACGGTACTGCCAAGTATGGTAGCCATAAATAGTACCACAAGCACTACCTGCCGTCCACGAATTACCTCCCGTTTGCTGACACAATTCATCAGCCAACACGTGAATCCACGGATAGTAAAGATCTCCGGATATTCCCGAAAACTGCCAGCTATTACTCGTCCGGTACCTCACGAAATAAGCATTCCCCAACAACAATTCATCCAGATCCTCATAACTCCGGATATAAGCCTTATCCTGCGAATATTCTTCGAGAAACCCCGAACATCCGAATAGCGCAAAGACACAAACTATTATATATATAACTTTTTTCATACTGACCATATTATATATTATTAAAAAAAGAATCCACCTTCTTCTCCAAATCTTCTCCTCGTAAATCTACGGCAACAATCTTTCCCTCCGGATCCAATAAAAACATCTTTGGAATTCCTGTTACATTGTAACATTTTGCCACGGGACAATCCCATCCTTTCAACGAAGACACGTGAATCCATGGCAATTCCAATTCAGTAATCGCTGCAATCCAAGATTCTCGTTTATCATCCAAAGAAACACTGTAAATCTCAAATCCTTGGTCTCTATATTTCTCATAAATCATCTTTAGATTCGGTATCTCTTCCCGACAAGGTCCGCACCAAGAGGCCCAAAAGTCCACCAGCACATACTTCCCTCGCAAAGAATATAAAGTCACCTGATTTCCATTAATATCCGACAAATCAATATCCGGAGCAATCCCCCCTATACTTGTCTGCCTAAGTATATCAAGTTTTTCTTTTAACAATATTCCCGGGTAAGAATTTTTTACATCTTGGGTCAAATGATCATAATGTTCCAAAATCTTTGCAGAAGGATATTTGTTCATCGTAATTAAATTCTCAAGAAAATAAACTGTCGCAATCCTATTCAAATTCGAATCGACAAGCATATCAATCTCCTCATTATGAGCCTCCCATTCTTCATCCGGTAGAGGAAATCCCATGGCAAGGGCACGTAAAAGACATATATTTAAATATTTTTCCAACAAATCCTGTTCTGGACTTCCTATTACGACCAATTTTCTTGTAATCAATTCCTCCAAAATTCCACCCAGAAAACCTTCTATGGTTATTTCAACAGGTACCTCATCCAACATAATCTCCCTTTTACCATCTCCAACAATCAACACACAACGCTCGACACGATCAATAGGTTTCTCCATATGAAATTTTTCATTTTCAACCACAGCAGAATCACGTACAGTAGTATCGGTCCAACTATTTAACAAGTAAACTACTTTACCGTTTCCTCCTTTCCACGTTCCAGATATAGAATATTTTTCTTGCCCACTACATGCTGATATGGAGAAAAACAAAGACACAATTATCAATATAAAAAATTTATTCATCATAACACATCAAGTTTAAAATGTCACATTCAATCCAAAAGTAAAAGTCGGTCGCTCAGATAATTGAACTTCGGTAAAACCACTCTGTACCGGAGTCTGTCCTTTTAGCTTGCTTGAAGTCCAGATAAACGGGTTACTGACAGAAGCTGAAACTTCCAACAAAGAAATTCCCCAATGCCCCGCATCAAACGAGTAAGTCAACCCCAAATTTGTACACTTCAAATAATCGGCACGAACCACCCGAATATTACTATAGTTATACATCTCCCACCGGGTACTCGCAATCTCTGGCACCTGTCCGGAAGTGAAACCCGACCAATGATATAAACTAGCAGACGAACTTCCATCCGCTATAAAAGCCGGAATATTCGTGTAATCCTCATCACCCGCATGTTGCCAACGTTTCAAAAAAACTTTATTTAAATTACTCTCCGGACGAATCCGGGCAGAATTATCCGAGTACAACTTGAACAATCGTGTTTTAGCTCCCAAACTGTAAGTAAATGCTGCATTCAATCGCCAACGTTTATAATTTACCGTCGTATTTAGTCCACCAAATACGGTTGGTTCTCTTCGTCCGGATACCTCCAATACTTGCGTGAACGTCTCGTATTTTGTGGCACCGTAAAGCTTTTCTTGTTCATTCTCCATATCATCAAACAAGGGAAGACCATTTTCCGGGTCCAATCCAACAAACTTATAAGAATAGAATGAACTCACGGACTTGCCTTTTACAACAGCAGTTCCGTTCAGAAAGTTTGAACGTTCATACTGATCAGCCGAGGGCAAAGTACTTACCTCGTTATTCGCATGAGAAAATGAAGTAGAGATATACCAACGCAAATCATCCGTTTTTATCGGGCTTACCGTGAATGAAACATCATACCCACTATTCACGACCTCACCCCCGTTCACCACGTACGAGGCCATCCCATTCACTTCAGATATTTCCTTCTCCATATAAGCATCTGTGGTCTTTTTCCGATAATAAGCGGCGCTCACCATCAAACGACGTTTAAACATAGAAAACTCTACTCCCAGATTCAACGATCCCGTTTTTTCCCATTTCAATGCAGGATTCGGATAAATATTAATAGTTGAAACATACTCCCCGTAATGATCATCTTCCGGTTTTTTGGTAATAACCATCACTGGAGACTGATTATCCAGCATATTCCCTTGATACCCGTAAGACATCTTCAGACGCAAATCATCGAACCAATCCCCATCACCCGTAAAATGCTCCGCAACATTATAAGTAAACGAGGCTGACCAAATCGGTAAAATCTTATGATTACTTCTTTCCCCGAATTGATTCGAACCGTCATAACGCATATTGGCGTTCACCGTAAACAAATTCCCGTAACTATATGATACGCTGCCATACCACGATAACATATTGCTCAAGTTATCCGTTATTTGCGGTACATTTGCAGCCACCCACTCATCATACGACGGGTAAGTTCCCGGAGCCACCGTGACGAACTGTTTTCCCCGTTCCGGATCATACCCCCGGGTAACATTCTGATAGGCATCATATTTTGTTGAATTCACCTCCATTCCGGCAGAGGCATTTATATTATGTTGCTGACTTGCCCCCCAATACCTATTTAAATCTGCCTGCAAACGAAACATATATGCCTTGTTCCTGACATTTTGCACGGTCAACTCTCCTCCTTTAGGCATGAGTGTACTCTCGTCCAGTTTATCTCCATAATTACCATACCGAATTTTTGCTGCATAAAAACTTTTAGGCCCCCAATATCCCTCTATGTCTGTATTCGTAACAGAATAGGATAAGATTGTTCCGATCTTCAACCATTCCCAAGGTTTTATATCCAGATTCGCACGAAACGTCACGGCAGAACTCTCTTGTTTTTTACTACTATTCTCCAATTCGTTTAATATATTATAGTCATAATAACGGAACGATCCTCCCGGAATCTGATAGAAACTATACTCTCCATCCTCTGTGTAAGCTGGAATCGCACGACTGGTATTATACGCATAATCAATCGGTGCAATCTCACTTTGATAATATTTCCGTTTCGAAGTATTAGCATTCATATTGAACGAGGCCGCCAACCAGGACGTGAAATTCATATCCAAATTTAATGTACCCGTGTACCGTCTATCCAGATTAGGTTTCACCACATCTTCCTCTATATTCACACCAACCGATGAATAATAACGGATTTTCTCCGTACCTCCCGTCACGCTTAACGTGTGAGAAGAAGATAAAGCATCCCGTGTTAATAACTTAAACCAATCCGTGTTTGTCTTCCCAAGATAAGCAACTTGATTCTCAAACTCCTTATAAGTAATCGTCCGGTTATACAAATCTCGCAATAACTTTTCATATCCGACCCACGTCACGTCTGAGGAATATTGATACCCCGTTTCCGCTAACTCTCTGGAAACACCCAATCGTTCTTTGGCACTCATTAAATCAATATTCCGATCGGAATAACGAGGTCTTAATTTCAACGTGGCGGTTCCCCGATAAGAAATTTGCGGTTCCCCTATATGTCCCCGTTTCGTGGTAATCACGATTACACCATTAGCCGCCTTCGTACCGTAAAGAGCCGTAGCAGAAGCATCTTTCAACACGTCGATACGTTCAATATCCTGCGGATTCAACCCGGAAATAGCATTACCGATACGATTTATATAATCCGGATCATTCAACTCATCGGGAGAAATCTGTACGGGATCTTGAACAATCACCCCGTCAACCACCCACAACGGTTCCCGGTTACCAATCAATGTTGAAGTTCCCCGAATACGAATACGAGGGGCAACCCCCGATTCCCCGGAATTGGTCATCACCATCAAATCAGGAATCTGACCTTCCAGCATCTTATCTATCGTCGTTACCCCGGGAATCATAATATCATCCATCTTTACAGAAGTAACCGCACTCGTAGACTTCCGGCGATCAATCACCTGATAACCGGTAATCACAACCTCATCCATTTCGTTCACTTCCTCTTCCATCACCACGCTCAACGCCTTCTCTCCCTTCCACATCACCTCCTTCGTCTTCATTCCCACGAACGAAAATACCAGTACCATTGAATCCCGCTTGGGAAATGTGATCGTAAAATCACCGTTATTTGCAGTAGCCACGCCAATAGCCGTTCCCTTCCCGATAACAGTTACCCCTGGCAATGGCTCTCCTTTTTTATCTTTCACCACTCCTTTAATCATGATCATTTTATTTTCAGGATTCTCATTCTTCACCCGGATAATTACCAAACGGCCATTGATTTCATAAGTTAATTTTGTATTCGTCAAGCAAATATCCAGCACCTCTTTCAAATCCGCTTGCTTCACATTCACGTTTACAGAAGAAATCTGATCCACGTCTTCAATAGAATACAGGAAAGTATATTCACCTTTCTGTTCGATCAATTTGAATACATTTTCCAATTTCCCGCTTGTCATCGAAATATCATACTTCGTTGTCTGGGAATACGCTCCTGCCATACTTTGCAAGACACACACTAAAAGTAGTAATGCTGTCACTTTCATCTTTAACAAACTAATTTGCAACTTTCTCCCCTTGAGAAAGTCAAATTCTCGTTTTTTTTTCATAGTTTTGTTTAATTCTTTAAGGTTAAACTCTATTGGTAGTTTGTTGGAGCAAACTACCAATAATGAAACTTTAAGCAGGGAAGTGTTGGAGCACTTTCCTGTTTCTTTTTTATTTGGCTCGCACTATAATTTTCTGTTCATCTACAATAAAAATTACTTTTCCTGTTTTTTCCAGCATCTTCAATGTTTCGGATATATCTGAATATCGCTCCACGATTCCGGAGAATAATATATCTTTTACACTACTTTGCTCATAAAATACCGTCACGTTATACCAACGAGACACATCATCCAGAATTGTCTCTAAACGTTCCCGCCGAAACACGAATTTTCCTTTGGTCCAAGCACTGTAAGCAACCGCATCAACTTCCCGCACATCAAGTTTGTTTTCCCCCACCAATAGATCCGCTTGCTGATTCGGAGAAAGTTCAACACGTTGAGAGGAAGTCTTCACCTCAATCTTGCCACTTATTAACGTCGCAGTAGAACGATTATCTGCCGCAAAAGACCTTAAATTAAAGGAGGTTCCCAAGACTTTCACTTCCATACCATTTATCTCCACGATAAAAGGTTTATTCTCATCTCGCTTTACCTCAAAATAACCTTCTCCCTCCAAACGCACCCGCCGTTCCTTTCCCACGAAAGCAATCGGATAAGTCAGTTTAGTCCCTGCATTCAGACACACCTTAGTACCATCGGCCAATGTCACTTGGAATTCTCCTCCATTAGGAATTTCCAACACGTTAAGTCGTTCTTCCTTCACGGCAGATTCCGTTTGATAAACTAACGACTTATCCACCTGTTCTATTTTCCCGGAAAGACTATCTTCAACAATCACCGTGTTATTGTCAGCTAAGACGACTTGTTTACCATTATCTAAATACAATATAGCCTTTTGTGTCCCCGGTGTAATTCGAGCCACTTTTGTGTCTCCCTGCACAGAATCCTTGTTATCCGACATTTGAAAAACGAACCATCCCGCAACCACCAATACAATTACGGATGCCGCATATCCCATCCATCGCAATGACAATCGACGTCTCTGTGGGACTATCTGTTTTTCGATTACGTTCCACACCTGTTCCCGATGAATACTCTGATATTCAGCATAACTCCGACTTAATGAACTTCCTTTTGCTAATTCATCGAATATCTGCCGATTAAAATCAGATTCTTCCAACCAAACAAGTAATTCATTCTTCTCCTGCTCGGTAAGTTCCCCGAT
>ENA-OROM01002777-OROM01002777.1-human-gut-metagenome-genome-assembly--contig:-NODE-2777-length-12076-cov-3.977789_pt1 | contig 12076 bp, 14 predicted proteins | sample MGYA00242129_ERZ509050 | MGnify/ENA primary metagenome ERZ509050 (study PRJEB26280, sample SAMEA2338701) | human gut metagenome | biome: human gut; feature: human-associated habitat; material: faeces...
GGTCTTGGACTTGGAATAAAAAATCTAAATTTCATGAAAAGAGATTGGAAAACAGAACTAAAGACATTGCTTTCATCAGATGTAAATATGAAAGATATAAAAATGCCAAAGTTCAATTTCAAACTAAAGAATAAGAATGTAAATTTAAAATCAAAAGTTGACCTATCAGGAGAATTAGACAGAGTAGAAAGATTATTATTAAGAGACTGTGCAGTTGTTTTAATAGTAATAATAATGTATTCAGTAGGATCATCAATATTAGTTAAACAAATTAATGCAAAAATCAAAGAAACAGATGACGTAACATTATATGCAAATAGCCAATTAAGTTTAGCAAATAGTGATTCAAGCAAAGTAAATGAGAGAACAAAAGATTATCAAAAATACAAAACAAACCTTGAAAATGTAAGCTCTGCAATAGAAACAAAAAGAAGCAGAAAAAATCAAATAACAACTATGTTAAATAAAATAGTATATAACATACCAAAAGAAGTACAACTTACTGAAATAAAAAATACAGAAACAACAGATTCAGGAAAAACAGTACAACATATAATAATACATGCACAATCAACAAAATATGAACAATTAGCATATTTCAAAGCAAAGATGAAAAATGCAAATGTTCTTGACAATATCACATCAACAGAAGGACAAAAAGATGGAGAGTATGTAAAGATTATAATTGAAGGCGATTTAAAAACATATTAGAAATGGAGGAAAATAACCAGTGAAAAAAACATTAATAAGCATATTATTAATACTAGTATTGGCAATTATGGCATTATTCATGAAAAATGGAATACATGCTGGTCCATTTCAAGCATATAGTTTTCAAGAAATATCAGACAAAAATCAAGAGTTAACAACAGCAATAAATAAAGCTAACACAGCAAATGACAATTATACAAGTGCATTGTCAAAACTAAAGACAGACATTTCAAACTTAACAAAAGCTAAAAAAGACTATTTAGATTTAGTAACAATAAGTACAGAAAGTGAAATCAAACAAGCAACACAAACAAAGAATTATACGATTGAATATTTGTGGAGTAGAGTTGGTAATCACGCAACATCAGAAGGTGTAAATCTAAAAATGGAAGTTGGAAGTTCAACATTAAATGATTCATCTTATAAGAATTTAAACTTTACAGCAACAGGCGAATTTTTAGCACTAGTACAATTTATATACTCACTAGAAAATGATGCAAATCTTGACTTTACAATAGACAAGTTTGACATGACAGCAAATAAGTGTACATTTACAGTAGCTGATGTTAAGATTCAACAGGAAAACACAACAGAAACAATTTCATCAGTTTCAAACAGCATTGATACTACAGCACAATCAGAAACTACATCAAATACCGTAACACAATAAAACTATGAAGGAGTAAGAAATGGCAAAGAAAATCATTAAAGAAGTTCTTATTATACTTCTAATAAGTGTATTGATTGGGTTAGTACTAGCAATAATATTTTACAATTATGTACCATCAAATAAATTGGTGCCAAGTAAAGTTACAGCATATAGTACACCAGAAAATGTACAAAAAGAAATTGAAGACAATACAACAGAACAAGAAATAACACAAGTAAATAAAACTTTTGAAATAACAGACTCAGATCTTTCATTATATAAGAAAAACAAAAGTTATAATCCAGGAAAAGCTGATCCATTTGCAACAGCAGAAACAACAAGTGAAGCTAATAACACAACTAACAATGGTACATCAAATGGAAATTCAGCAAATAGTGGCGGTGATAATGTTGATAGGAATACAACAGACAACTATTACAATGCAGCAAACATTAGCACTGGAACAAAATAATCTAAGTTAGGTTATATTTATTAATTTTATATAAATATATACACAAATTTTACTAAGGAGGGAATTTATTATGTTTAAGAAAGAAAAAGGTATCACATTAGTAGCATTAGTTGTTACAATCGTTATACTATTAATCTTAGCAGGTGTTACAATTACAATGACACTATCTCAAAATGGTTTATTCACAAGAGCTCAACAAGGTAAGAATGCTTACAAAGCAGGTGAAGAAAACGATGCAGCAAGAATGGATAGTTACCTAAATGTAATGAACGACGTTTTAGGCAACAGAGAATCACACTAACGTTTAATTAGTAGAAAACCTATTATTATGATGATAATAGTCACTAAATATGAGGTTACCTAAATAATTCGTATTTAGGTAACCTCTATTTGGATTAAAAACATAATAAACAACTAAGATAAGAAAGGAAATAAAGAGCTTATGAATATATTACTATACATAATAATATTTATGATGGGAACAGTATTTGGAAGTTTCTTAACACTTGCAACATATAGAATCCCATTACATCAGGACATTGTTTATAAACATTCATATTGCCCTAAATGCAATCATAAATTATCTTTTTTAGACATGATACCAGTATTAAGTTATGCATTCCTTGGTGGAAAATGTAGATACTGCAAAACAAAAATAAGTCCAAGATACGAAATAATAGAAGTATTATGTGGCTTGGCTTTCGTAATATTAGCAGCAGGAATAGGTATAAATATTCAAAATGTATATACATGGAAAGGCATAGAATATGCACTTGGAGTATTATATATAGTATTTGTATTTCTAATAGCAGGAATAGACAAGGAACATAGAGAAATACATAAAGGAGTATTGATCTATGGAATAACAATCTCAGCATTAGAATTCATATATCAATACAATTTTTATGAAAACTTTAATATAAACAGAATAATAATTTACTTAATAGTAACAGCGATACTAACTGTTGCAAGCACATACAAAATAAAGAAAACAACAAAAGATGACTATAATATAAGTCTAGTAATTTTTTGTTTAATAATAAATTTCTTTACATTCGAAATAGGAACAATATTAACAATTATATTAACACTATTAATAATCTCAATAAAAAGTTTAATAAATAAAATTATAAATAAAGGGAAAAAATATGATAAAAAGCCACCAGTAGCATTTTACTTAGCTGTATCAAATGCTATTGTATGGATTATGATATTTTTGTCACAAATAGGTGTTTAAATGAGAATAAAAAGTGAAAGAGGAGCAACTGGAATAGATGTTGCAGGAGGATTAATTATATTTGTAGCAGCAAGTGCAATAATAGTAACACTGTATTATCAAATATATATGAATGTTGCAATTGCTAAGATACATGAAGTAACTATTGGATGTGTTACAGAGATATTTGAACAGATTGATTTGGAAAACTATGATGATATAACAGATACAAAAGTCCAATCATTAATTGAGCAGTCAAAGATCAATCAGTATTTTGATGAAAGCAGAAATCATAGTACAATAACATATACAATAGAAAAATATTCTGATGAAATAGAAACAGCAGAAGACATAGTAAAGAAAATAAAAATAACAGTAACATACTCAGTAAATGGACAAGAAAGAGAATTTAAAATGAACAAAATAAAAATTAGAGAATAATACAAAGAAAGGAATTTGACAAGATGAAAAGTGAGAAAGGTATAACACTAACAGCACTAATTATATATGTCTTGGTTTTCACTGCTACCCTTGGATTATTAGCAAACTTAAGCAATTTTGTATACTCTAATTTATCTAAGATAAATACAAACTCTGTAAGTTCAGAAGAATTTAATAAATTTAACTCATATTTTGTACAAGATATCAAAGAAAGTAAACAAGGAACAGCAACAACGATTGAGCAAAATGGAGAAAAAACAGTAGAGATAGTCTTGAGTAATGGAAGTAAATACACATATAAACAAAGTGAAAATGCAATATATAGAGGAAATGTAAAGATAGCAAGAACAATAGCCGAATTTGAAGCAGATAACTTCGAAGAAAACGGAAAGAAAATAATCAGAATAAAAATTTCAACAGGAACAAATAAAGAAGAACCAAACTTCGGAAAAACAATAAAATATGTTTTAAGATATTGGTAAAAATAAGGACATAGAAAGGAGAATATATGGCTACAAATAGGCAACCATTAGGAATTGAATTAGTTAAAAGAGGAATAGTAAAACAAGAAGACATAGAAAAAGCACTAGAATATCAGAAAAACAATCCTAAAGAAAAACTAGGAGATATATTATTTAAAACAAATGCGGCAGATCCAACAGCATTACTAAATGCAATGGGTGAGATATTTGACGAAAAAGTAATATTTATAACAAAAGAAAAAGTAAAAATAAAATTAACAAATTATATATCAATGGATGTTGCTAGAGAAGACATGGCTATCCCATTTGATATAAATGATGGAATAATAAAAGTATGTTTTGCAAATACAAGTAATACTAGCCAAATAGAAGCAGTAAGATTACTAATGCTTAATAGAGGTCTTGTAATGGAAAGATATATCACCTTTAAAGACCAATTAGAGAAAGTATTAGAAGAATTAAATGAAGTATCAACAGAAACAATAGATACTGATGCAAATGGAACAAGCATAGTAGATAATATAATTAGAACAGGTATGAGTAAAAGAGCAAGTGATATTCATATAGAGCCTCTTGAAAACTATATAAGAGTAAGATACAGAATAGATGGTATCTTATTTGATGTTGCACATATTGATAAAGAGAAACAATCACAAATTATAGGAAGATTAAAATCAATATCTAATATGCACCAAGAAAAACAAGAACCACAAGATGGTAGAATTATAATGTATCCAGATTATAATATTCGTTCTTCATCACAGAGAAACATATTTGGTGAGAAATTTGTTCTAAGATTACTAAAGAAAAACACAACAATAAAAGGACTATTCGAATTAGGATATCCAAAAGATGAAAGATTGCTAAAAAGCGCATTTGATAAAAGAAACAGTATAACAGTAATTGCTGCACCAACTGGAGAAGGAAAAACTACCACATTATATAGTGTAATAGACTATTTAAATAGACCACAGATTAATATAACAACAATTGAAGACCCAGTAGAAATCCGTATTCCTGGACTAAATCAAATAGAAATTGATACAAAAACAACTTTTGCTGGATCATTAAGAACAGTATTAAGACAAGATCCTGATATAATTCTAGTTGGAGAAATAAGAGATCAAGAAACAGCAGAGATAGCAATGCAAGCTGGTCAAACAGGTCACTATGTATTATCAACAATTCACACATTAAATGCAGTAGAAGTTATATCAAGATTAAGAAAAATGAATATTTCAAACTATGATATATCAAGCACATTAGCAACATCAATATCACAAAGATTAGTAAGAAAATTATGTCCAAAATGTAGAAAAGAAAGACCTTTTACAGAAGAAGAGAAAGCAATAATAAATAAAATAGCTGACAAATATAATGTAAAATTTGATGTAGACAATCACACAACATTTGACCCAGTTGGATGCGAATATTGCAATAATAGTGGATTCTATGACAGAATTGCGGTATTTGAAACATTACTAGTTGATGATGATATTAAAGAATTAATAGTTAAAGATGCATCAACACTAGAAATAAGAGATGAAGCATTAAAACGCGGATATAAACCATTACTCGTAGATGGAATTACTAAAGTTGTAGAAGGAATAACAACATTAGAAGAGTTAAATAGGAAATTACTATTCTATTAAAAACAAAATATTGCCAGGAGGAAATAATAATGATAGATGTAAATGCCATTTTAAAAAAGGCAGAAGATGTAGGTGCATCAGATGTACACTTTATAAGTGGACTAAAACCAATAATAAGAGTATACAGAGAATTAGTAACAATAAATGAAGCAGAAGAAATTAGCAAAGATGATATATGGGATGTATATGATTATTTTCTTCAAGGAAGTGTAGAAAAAGATAAATTTTTCAGAGAAAATAAAGTATTAGATTGCTCAGCAATATTTAATAATATACGTTTAAGAGTAAATATATCATATGCAGACGAAGTTCCTGTAATAACAACAAGACTTATAAGGAATGAGCTTCCAACATATGAACAATTAGGAGTACCAGATATAGTAAGAAGAATGACATTACAACCACAAGGACTAATACTAGTAACAGGAAAAACTAACTCTGGTAAATCAACAACATTAAATGCATTAATCAATTATATAAATGAAACACAAAACAAAAAAATATTAACACTTGAAAGCCCAGTAGAATATAGACATAAATCAAAAAAATCAGTAATTGTACAAAAAGAAGTAGGTGTTGGTGGAGATATGCCAACATATAGTCTAGGAACAAAGAACTCTTTAAGAGAAGATTGCGATATACTAGTAATAGGAGAGATCAGAGATAGAGAAACACTAGATGCAGCCATAGAAACAGCAGAATCAGGTCACTTAGTATTAGGAACATTGCATACAAAATCATGTGCAGAAACAATTGATAGAATGATCAACTTCTATGACGTAAGAGATCAAGCATCAATCAAATTCTTAATAGCATCATTATTAAAACTAGTCGTATCACAAAGATTGATAAGAAATAAAAGAGGAACATTAACATTAGTACCAGAGGTTATGGTAGTAGACAACATAATATCAGGAATAATTAGAAAAGATAAATTAAGTGTATCAGAAATTGAAGATGCAATACAAAGTGCTTCAGGAAATGGAAGTATAGGATTAATAAACTCATTAGCAGAGTTATTTGTAAATGATCAAATAACACTAGACCAAGCAAAAGCACAAATAGAAGAAAAAAATGTAGAAGTATTAAACAGAACAATAATGCAACTTAGAATAAAGAGAGACAACGACTCTGGAACAGAAGGGTATAGATATTAAAAGATAAAACAGTGAAAGGAGTAAGATAATGCCAGAATACGTATATAGAGCGGCAGATGAAAATGGACTAATAATCAGGAACAGAATAACTGAGAAAAGTAAACAAAGTCTTATCAGGAGACTAAAAGCAAATGGAATGACTCCAATAGAAGTAACTCAAGTAAGTTTTGGCAAATACAAAAAGAATAATCAAGAAAGTATAGCAAAAGTAGAAGAATTAATGAAAATAGCAGATGCTACAGCTATTGAAAAAAAGAAAAATAAAAGAAGTTTCTCAGCAAAAGAGAAAGTTCGTATGGCATTATCAATAAACGAAAAGGTAACAACAAGAGATATTGTAGTATTTACTCAGAACTTCTATCTATTGAAAAAAGCAGGATTCAATAATATACATGCTTTAAATACATTAGTAAAATCAACAGAAAACACAACTTTAAGAGGAATACTAGAAGATGTATTGTCAGGAGTTGAAGCTGGTGATTATATGTATACAACAATGGAATATTATTCAGACATATTCCCATACATTTATATTAATCTAGTAAAAGTTGGAGAATTATCTGGATCACTAGAAGAATCATTAAAACAAGCCGTTGGATACCTTGATTCATCAAATGCATTAAATAAAAAAATAAAGCAAATTTTAGTACCAAATATAACACAATTTGTTGCCTTATTTGTAATACTTATGGTAGGCAGTGTATATATAGTACCTATTATACAAAACGTATTTGCTGAAATGGGAAGTGCAGAGACATTACCAGCTATAACATTAGCATTCTCGAAATTCTTAACACAAGTACAAAAATTCTGGTTTATACCAGTAGGGATAATTGCAATAATTATAGGTGTATTATTTATGTATATAAAAACTCCAAAAGGAAGATATAATTGGGATTACTTTAAATATAGAATGCCAATATTCGGACAACTTATATTTGCAATAGACTTTTCAAGATTTAGTAAAGCAATGGTACTTAATCTAAAAAATGGAATGAGAATCCAAGAGGCAATGGAAGTAAGTAAAAACGTAGTAAAAAATTACGTAATGCTATCAATAATTGAAACATCAATCAATAACATTATAACCGGTGATTCATGGGTAAAACCATTTGAAGATTCTGGTTTACCAAGCCCAATGGTAACAGAGATGCTTAAAATAGGTATGCAAACTGATTTACCAATGATGATGGAAAAAATGGTAGAATATATGGATATGGATATTGATAATATCCTAGCAAAGATAGTAAAAGTATTACCACAGGTTATGTATATATTCATAGGTGCATTATTAATATTCATAACAATAGTTGTACTTGTACCATGTATTCAAGTATATATGGGAACATTCTTATTCTCAGCAGCAGGAGTATAAAATAAAAAGGAATTTCCGAGATAGGAGATTCCTTTTTCTAATAAAGAAAGGAAAACAAAAATGAAAATAGGAATAGATATAGGTGGAAGCCATATTGCGACAGGAATAGTTAAAGATGGGACTATAATAGGAAAAGAAACTAGAGATATTTTGTTATCAGATATTCAAACTGAATCGAGAGCAAAAGAAATAATATTAGACATCATAAAAAACGAAATAAAAGTATTATTACAAAGACATGATTATACACCAAGTAACATATCAAGAATAGGTATAGCAGTACCAGGAAGTCCAAGTGAAACATCAATCAGAAATTTAGTAAACTTACATATAGATGAATACAATCTAGGAACAATACTTACTAAAGAATACAATACCAAAGTAACAATAAGAAATGACGGAAAATGTGCTGGATTAGGCGAAAAAGAATATGGTGCACTTAAACAATACAAAGACTGTGTATTCTTGTGTATAGGAACAGGTGTAGGAAGTGCAGTATTTATGGACAATAAATTACTAAAACCATATAAAAATCCTGGTTTTGAATTTGGACACATGGTAATTGAGAAAAATGGAAGAGAATGCAACTGCGGAAAAAAAGGGTGCTTTGAAACTTATGCCTCAATGAAAAGATTAAAACAAACTGTTATAGAACAATTAAAACTAGATAAAGATATGCAATCAGAGGAAATTCAAAATTATATACGAAAAAATATAAATGACGAAAATGTCTCAAATATAATAGACGAATATATAGAAAATGTAGCAATAGGAATTTCAAATATAATTAATATTTTCGAACCAGAAGCAATATGCTTTGGAGGCAGTTTCTCATATTATGATGATATCTTTATTCCACGATTAAAAATAAAATTAAAAGACTATCTATTTAACAAAGATGATAATATAGAACTAATAAGTGCAAAGCTAAAAAATGATGCAGGAATCATAGGCTCAGTATTATAATAACGCAAAAACCTAGGCAATAACTTGTCTAGGTTTTTTTGGTAATCATTTGAATTATGTAGGAGTAGTTCTCTGATTTTCAGGAACTATGATTTCGCCCTTCTTGGTAGCATCATTATCATGAACTTCAAAGGTTAGATTATCTCTAACATCAGAAATATTTAAGTTATGAGAATCACCTTGGACAATTTCAATTCTTTCACTTTTTTTAATTTCTTCTTTTTCTTCCATCATAATATCACCACCACAATTATAATAACACAAAAGAAAAATAAAATCAAGATAAAATTGAAAATTTCTTGACCGTATTAGCTGAGGGGTGCTATAATATTATCAAAAGTAGCGAAAATGGAAGGAAAAAACATGGACAGAGAAAAGGCTAAAGGAATAATAGAAGCAATATTATTTAGCACTGGAAGAATAGTAAAGACAAAAGAATTAATGTCAATATTAGAATTAGGTGAAGACGAAATAATATCACTACTATCAGAAATGATTCAAGAATATCAAGCAGAATCAAGAGGAATAGAGATAATAAGAGTAAATGATGGATATCAATTATCATCAAAAAAAGAATATTATGAATACTTATATCCTGCATTTGACAAAAGAACAGCACCAACACTATCACAAGCGTCACTTGAAGTATTAGCAATAATAGCATATAATCCAAGAATTACTAAAGCAGATATTGATTCAATAAGAGGTGTAGATTCAAGTGGAACAGTGTATAGGCTATTAGAGTATAATCTAATAGAACAATCAGGAAAAGCTGATTTACCAGGAAGACCAATGACATATAAAACAAATGATGAATTTTTGAAAATGTTCGGATTACATAATATAAAGGAACTTCCAACTTTGCCTAGATATAAATTAGATAGTAATAGGCAAGTTGTAATAGATGAAATAGAGCCAGAACCGAAAAAAGAAATAGAAAAAGAAAATAAAGAGCAAATCAAGAGTGAAGAATCAGAAGGAGAGATATAAAATGAAATTATCACAATCAGGAATTGGAACAATGAGAGTAAACAACCTAGATGAAATGTATCCAGCACAGGATATGTTATTACAATCAGGACAATTAGTGCAATACGGCACAGGAATATATGGATATAGCAATATTGTAATGTTAGTGAAAAGAAATTTAGAAAGAATAATCCAAGAAGAATTAAATAAAGCAGGATGCATAGAAGTACAATTACCAACATTACAACCAGATACAATTTGGAAGAAATCAGGAAGATGGGACAAATATATAGAAGAAGGTGTGATGCTAACAGTAGAATCAGACAAAGGAGAATTTTGTTTAGCACCAACAGCTGAAGAAGCAGTAGTAGAGTTTGCAAGAGAAAAACTAAAATCGTACAAACACATGCCAGCAACCTATTATCAAATTGGCGAAAAATACAGAAATGAAATACGTACAAGAGGATATTTATTAAGAGGAAAATCATTTTTAATGATGGACGCCTATAGCTTTGACAAAGACTTAGAAGGATTAGAAATATCATATAAGAAAGTTAGAGATGCATATCTAGAAATTGCTAAAAGAGTAGGAATGAAGATAATCCCAGTAGTTGCTGACAATGGTGCAATGGGTGGAAAAAAGAGTGAAGAATTTATGCTAATATCACCAATTGGAGAAGATACAATTCTATATGATGAAGAGACAGGAACAGCACTAAACACAGAAATATTAGAAAGACCAGATTATGCAGAATATTTAAAAAATGAATATGGAATAACAGATATATCAAAATTAAGGCAAACAAAATCAATAGAAATAGGACACATATTTCAATTAGGAACACGATATTCAGAAGCAATGAATGCAAACTTCATAGACCAAGATGGAAAAGAAAAGCCTTATTACATGGGATGCTATGGAATAGGAGTATCAAGACTAGTAGCTGCAATATATGAAGCATCAGTTACAAAAGATGCTCAAGGTAAAGTAACAGGTATAGCATTACCAAAAGAAATTGCACCATATACAATACAGATTGTTCCTAAAATGGAAAACGAAGAAAAAGTAAAAGATGCAATGAAACTATATGATATGGCACAGGGAAAAGCAATATTAGATGATAGAACTACTGTAACATTTGGATCAAAAATAAAAGATTGCAAGATTCTAGGAACACCATATATGGCAATATTAGGAGACAAAGTAGAAAATGGAAAAGTAGAACTTGAGAATTTAAAAACAGGTGAAAAAGAAGTTGTAGATATTGAAAATGTAATGGAAATATGCAATAAATAAAGCGAATCTTTTTAGATTCGCTTTTTTATTTATCTGAATTATTATTATTTTTAACAAGAATATCAAGTATTTGTGGGTATAAATTATTAGCATGAGATTTCCAATTTTGAACTATGTTTTGAGCTTGCTCTCTTGAATAAGCAAATGTCTTAACTTCAAAAACAACTTCACCATCTTCAACTATTTTACACTGAACTTCATATTCACTTTCACTTTTAGGAGTAAACTCAGCAATAATAGATTGAGCATTTTCAAAAGATTCCATGCTACTTTTAAAATTAGTATCAACCTTAAGTTTAATAATTCCAGGAAGAATATCAAGAGTTAAATCAAGGGTATTTCGCCCAGCATCAGTAATTTCATAAACTGATTGAGTTTCCTTTTCAAAGCAGACAACATATTTAACTTCAATTAAATCTAAAAGAAACTGCTGAAAATAGAAATAATTAAGATCAACAGCAGATGAAATTATACTATATAAAGCATCATTTGTAATTGGCTTATTCACATTGCTTAAAACATATAAAATTAGTACTTTGTTTTCAGCAAGAGTTTCGCTATCAGAAGTTATCTTCAAAGTAAAATCCTCCTTAATACTAAAAAACTAACCACATTATATCACAATAATTGTCAAAAAGCCATACATTGACGAAAAAATTTATGAATAACTTGTGATAAGATCACCCTGT
>ENA-OROM01002779-OROM01002779.1-human-gut-metagenome-genome-assembly--contig:-NODE-2779-length-12075-cov-3.417720_pt1 | contig 12075 bp, 9 predicted proteins | sample MGYA00242129_ERZ509050 | MGnify/ENA primary metagenome ERZ509050 (study PRJEB26280, sample SAMEA2338701) | human gut metagenome | biome: human gut; feature: human-associated habitat; material: faeces...
GGTATCTTTGGAAGTCTTAAAAGAACTTAACCAAAGGCCTGGTTATGAGGTTTATACCTATAGAAAACTTTATGGAATTCAGGCTGTTTGTCTGCGCTTTTTTACGGTATATGGCCCTCGGCAACGTCCGGATTTAGCCATTAATAAATTTACTCGTTTAATTTTAGATGGAAAGCCTATTCCGGTTTATGGGGACGGAACAACAATGCGCGATTATACTTATATTGATGACATTCTTTCCGGAATCGAAGGGGCTATTGCTTATGATAAAACGCCTTATGAAATTATAAATTTAGGTGGTGGAGAGCCAATTACTTTAACTCGGATGATTCAAACTATTGAAGAAGAGCTTGGGAAAAAGGCCATCATTGACCAGCAGCCTATGCAACCCGGAGATGTCAATAAGACAGTTTGTGATTATTCTAAAGCTCAAAGATTATTGAACTATAATCCGCACACAACCTTTAAACAAGGAATTCACAAATTTGTAGAATGGTATTTGAAAAAATAACCTTATATTTAGAAAGAAATACAATGTTCTCTTTTTGTTCTTGTATTATAAAAAAAGTAGACCACAAAGCTGGTTTGTATTTTCTAGCAGGGATTTTGACTGTTTTAAGTTTGTTTTTTATTAAGTCTATCTATAGTTATTCCTATGTATATCACGGCTCGGATTTGCGAATGAAGTCTGGGTATGTTTTGGTTGAGAAAGGAGTAAAAACACAGAATGCAAAGAAAGGTATCTTTACCTATGGACCGTACGTAAAGCTAGCAGCAGGGGAATATAAAATCACACTTAACTATGAACTTTCGAAAAATGCTGGAGCATCTTTTGATATTGTGACCGATAAGGGAAAAAAACTCCTTTATAAAGGAAATTTACTTCCAAGCCAAAAACAAATAAATCACAAAATAAAATTGGATAAATCTTGTGAAATCGAGGTTCGTACATTTTATTCAGGAAAAGGAGATTTGATGGTAAAGCAATTAACCATTGTTCCTCTTAGCGTTTTTGCAAAATATGATGTGCTTTTACTAATAACCTTATTTACTCTATTTTTCTTGTTGTATTTTAAAATACTTGCTTGGCTTATGAAGTTAAAATGGGTACAAAACAAAAGCCGCATTGATATTGTCTTTTTGACCGTATTTTTTATATTATTATTTTTACCAATGTTGCATATTTCTGATGCGGAAAAATCCGAACAGGAAAACAGAATGCTTGCGAAATACACACCTTTAATTGATTATCGGGGGGGGGACAACTTAAAATACGGTAAAAATTTTGACGCTTGGTTTAGTGATAGATTTTGGGGAAGAGATGAACTTATAAAGGTATATTATAAAATAAAAAAGATAAACAAATACACCATAACAGCAAAAGCATCTAAGCTTAAAAATGATTGGTATTTCAACGATAATGAATTATCAACTCTTACCATATCAGAAAAGCAAAAAGTGCAATATAAAAAAAATATTCAGTATCTACTGCAATTTTGTAAAGAAAATAATATTAAATGCTATATGGAAATTGTACCTGCTAAAATATATTACGCAAAAGACGGATTGATAAATAATAAACTAAAAGAATATAATGATACTCTACCTCAATTTATCAAGTATATAAAAGAAACTTTAAATTTTGAGATTATTTATCCGCTTGATGAGTTAAAAGAAGCAGATAAGAGCGATTATGTATATTTTAAAACAGATCATCATTGGACTGATTGGGGAGCATATATAGGGTATCAAGCTTTATTAAAGCAGTTAAAAAAAGACTTTCCTGATATTTATGAAGCAAAAGAAGGAGATTTTGATATTTCTTATAGTAAGAAAGTCAGAGCGGAAGCAGATAGAAAGTATTGGCAAGGATATACTTGCAATTTGCTATATCAAAATCAAGATTGCTCCCTTAATATTGATTACAAATATTATGATGGCAAAAATAAACATATTAATGCAATATCATATGGAGAATTTCACAATTCTGATGGTAAATATAAGGCCTTATTGATAGGGAATTCTTTTACAGAAAATTTTAAGCCTTTTCTGGTTTATTCATTTAAGGATATAAAAAGATTTCGTTGCAATATTGCACCAAATGACAATCTAAAATTATCGCGCTGGAAAAAAGAAATTTTAGAATTTAAGCCTGATGTACTCATACTACTATTTCAAGAAGGCTATACCGATAAACTGCGAACCATAAAGGACTAAGCCATGCTATTTTCATCGATGACATTTGTTTTTATGTTTTTACCGATTGTTTGTGCCATTTATTTATTGGTGCGTCCGGAGATAAGAAACTATATTCTTCTTGCTGCCAGTATGCTGTTTTACGCTTGGGGAGAGCCGAAATATCTGGCAATTATGATTTTAACAATACTTGTGAATTATACGGGGGCAAATTATATCAGCCGCAGCCGTAACCTTATACATCGCAAGTTGCTTTTGGTTGCGACGATTTTGGTAGATTTGAGCTTTCTGTTTTATTTCAAATACTTTAATTTTGTGCTGGATAACATCAATCATCTTTTTCATACGCATATCGATTTTATTGATGTCATCATGCCGATTGGAATATCATTCTACACATTTCAGGCACTCAGTTACGTAGTTGATGTATACCGAGGGGAGGTCAAGGCTCAGCGGGATATTTATAAGCTGGCTTTATATATAACGCTTTTTCCGCAATTGGTAGCTGGTCCGATTGTCAAATATCATGATGTGGCTGAACAGATTTCCTGCAGAACGGTTACCTTCGATAAAGTTGCGTATGGGGTGAAGCGTTTTATTATCGGATTGGCAAAAAAAATGCTGATTGCTAATACATTAGGAGCTGTTGCCGATAAAATTTTTGCGCAGCCGGTAGAACAGTTTGACACGCTTACCGCCTGGATTGGTGCCATAGCTTACACTCTGCAGCTTTATTACGATTTCAGCGGTTACTCGGATATGGCTATCGGATTAGGTTCCATCTTTGGGTTTAAGTTCTTAGAAAACTTCAACTATCCGTATATTTCTAAGTCTATCACCGAGTTTTGGAGAAGATGGCATATCTCCCTTTCTACATGGTTTAAAGAATATTTGTATATCCCGCTGGGAGGGAACAGAGTTTCCCAAAGGCGCAATTTGTTTAATCTTTTTGTGGTCTTTTTAGCGACGGGAATTTGGCATGGCGCAAGTTGGAACTTTGTCTTTTGGGGATTGTGGCACGGGATATTTATCATTTTTGAAAAAATTACCGGCTGGCATAAAAGAAGTGGTGGTTTAAAAATCAATATAGCGCAGCATCTTTATACAATATTCGCATTTGTTATAGGATGGGTGATGTTCCGCGCCGATAATATGGCGTACGCGTGTGAGTATATCAAGAATATGTTCGGTCTGATTGCAGAACATCAGATTACGTATAAATTGCCTTATTATATTGATAATATTGAAATTATAGCCTTTACGGCGGCTGTCTTTTGTGCCATGCCCTTATTCAAAGGGATGCTTGATATCAAATATAAACATAAAGTTCTGCGGACACTGGTGAACGTATGGCTGATTTTATTATTTGTCCTGTCTTCGGCGGAAATTGCAGCATCTACGTATAATCCTTTTATTTATTTCAGATTTTGATTTAAGCTTTGCCTTCTGTCGTATGAAGATGCGTTTAAAGCACCAAAGTTCCCCTTGCTATTTTAGCAGCTCCGGTCTATATTAAACGGCATAACAACCGGCAGACGGAGGGAAATATGCAGGAAAACGCTTTATATACGATAACGAACGGTCTTTATGTATTGTCTGTACAAGACGGGGAGGGGTACGCCGGCTCTTTGGTCGATGCCGTAAGTCAAATCGCCGTTTCGCCGTACCTGATAATGGTGTCATGTATGAATAACAGCCATACCAAAAGCTGCATTGAAAAAGCCGGCGAGTTCGGCATAAGCGTTTTGGCGAAAGAAACCGATCCGTTTGTCGTGGCAAATTTCGGCTATCAGAGCAGCCGCGACGTCAAAAAGTGGCAGAACATACCCTTTGCGGAAATCGATGGCTTGCCGTATATTTCGGATGCTTTGGCCAAAATCAGGGTACGGGTTGTCAACAAACTGATATATGCGAGCAATACGGTGTTTATTGCCGAGGTTGTTGATGCGTTTGACAGCCGCTCCGGCGAGCCGCTGACCTATAAATATTATCGCGACGGGTTTAAGGAACAGGTCGCCATTGCTTTCAGCGCGTATAAAGCCGGGCGTTCGGCCGGTAATGCCGCTTGTAAAAAGTCCCAAACGGCAATGTCTGCGTCATCTTCATCATCCGCAGCTCAGCCGTCATCGCCGGCCTCTGCCGAAAAACGCTGGACATGTACGCTTTGCGGCTATGTTTACGAAGGAGATATCCCGTTTGAAGAACTGCCGGAGGATTGGCGCTGTCCGTTATGCGGTGTCGGCAAAGATATGTTTGAACTGCAATAGCCATGGCCTCAAAAGAGTTGACAAAAAACAAGATGATGCTATAATCAACCCAATTTAATAATTATTAAAATATAATTTATGGAAACAATCTTCATTTTTGCCTTGTTTATCTTGGCAGTATTTGGCAGAGTGGTGCACAGAAAAATGGATTCCCGCAAACGTCAGCAGAAGTATGCGGAGTATTGTCGTAATCGTGCGGAGTTTTATCGCTTGGAACGGTTAAAGATTATCAATTCGTTTTGGCGAAAGTATCGCAGCGGCATATATCCGGTGGATGTTTTGCTGCATCGGCTGAAGGAAGGTCTTTGCTTTAACAGCGGCAGTTCAACGGAATGGCAGGAAGAGTTTGCGCAGGTCGTCGACGAATTAAACAGGGAAAGTGCTGACGAACAGCAGCGCTTTTATCAGGAGAGCCAAACGGTTTCGTCTTATACGGACGGCATAAACCTTGATGCTTATTATCGGATTTTCGGGCTGACGCCGGAAACGCTGACTGCGGAAAGCCTGAAAAAGGCGTATCGCTCCTTGTGTCTGCAATATCATCCCGACCGCAACAAACAGCCTGATGCCGCCGTTAAATTTGACAAGGTGCAGCGCGTTTATGAAACCCTGCAACGGGAGCTGGCGCATAAAAACGCATAACGTCAACCCTGGCCAAAGCGTCTGTTATGTCCCAAGCACTCTTCCGGACAAATGTTCGCACAGCCCCAAACACTCTCACCAATCGAAACGCCCGCGATAAAATCACGCGGGCGTTTTTTCTTGTCGTCCGGGAGTTGTGCCGTTTCCCGCCCCGGGCTTGATTTGGCAGCTTAAGGCCGTGGGGCGGGATATTCCGGCTTACTGTGCTTTCGGATATCCGGCGGCTTCGGTCATCACGACTTCATAATCGCCATCAAGACCAAGCGCCTGTTTGATTTCCGCCCGGTCATACAGGCCGCGGACGACGCATTTCAGCCCTGCTGAAGCGCAGTACAAACTGGCGTTTTGGTACATTGACCCGGCGTGCATTTCGCCGTATTTCTTGTCTTTGGTAACAAACAGCAGGTGAACCGGCGCATCGCCCGCGAATTTCTGCTCTTTTGCCAGAATCGGGCGCAGGTCTTCGCTGCCGAGCTGAACCAGCGTGTTCTTTGCCGCGTCGTAACGGTAGGAACCTGTGGGCAGCAGGACATACAGGTCGATATCCTGCCGGTTGCGTGCCGTCGGGACAACGCGTTTGCCGTCTTCGGAAGAAATTCCCCATGTTGCCCACAGCAAATCTGCCAAAACCTGGTCGGAAAGCATCTTGGTGTCAAAGGTTCTTCCCGAACGCCGGGCCGCAATCGCCTCCATCAGGGGCATACCGCCGTTTGCCGTATGTTCCGGCAGCTTAATGTCCGCCGCATTGGCTGTTCCCGCTGCTAACATCATCATTGCTCCTAAAATAACTTTTTTCATATCGCCTCCATAAAATAATTCAAACGCCTTTAAAATATAACCCCGGGAATAAAAAAATCCTTCTCCGTTTCTGTTTTTTCCACAGCAATCGGCGTTTTCTCCCGTTGTGGCCGGTTTCTTTGCGCAACAATCCGTCCCGCCGTCATAACTTCGGCTCTGTTTCGGTTTCTGCCAATGCTGTCAAGCCTCTGTCTTTTTTGAAATTTGTCAAAAAATATTGACAAAATAAAAACGCATTTTATAATAAAAGCAATTTTTTAATTATTAAAATATCATTTATGGAAACATTTAGCTTAGATTATGCATTATGCACGTGCCTGTTGCTTTTTGCATTAGGCAGCGGAGTATGGTTTTATTTCTTCTGCCGGGCGCAGAGAATAAAAAAGGTTTTACAAACTCTGGGCAGTGCTGCCGAGGTATATGCCGGCATTCTCCGGCAGGAAAAGCTGCGGCGCGAACAGGCGTATCGTGAGCAGCTCCGCCGCGAAGCAGAAAGACGCCGTCAGGAAGAGATTCGTCGTGAACAGGCTTTCCAGGAGGCTGAACGGGCCAAAGCTGAACAGGAAAAAAACGAAGCTGAGATTAATAAAATCAAGGTGCTGTTTAACGGCATTTGGCTGACGCCTCAGCAATTCGGTTTTTTGCAGCAAAATCCGGTGGGAAACCTGCGCGGGGCTGAATTACGCCGTTATCTTGCCAGGCAGGCAGAGTGCAATCCCTTGTTTGCCGAATACCGTCAGGAAGGCAGTTGCGGGCAGAAAGGCAGTTGCGGGCAGAAAGGCGGAACCGAAAATTCCGGCTCCGGACAAAACCGTGCGGGGCAGGGAACTTCGTCTTCGCAGAATTCGGCGCAGGGCAAAAGTGCCGGGACGTCTGCTGCCGCACCGAACGCATATTACCGCATTTTCGGGTTGACGCCGGAAACATTGACTGAAGGCAGCCTGAAAGCGGCTTATCGCGATTTGGTCAAAAAGTATCATCCCGATACGAACCGCAGTTCCGATGCCGCGGAAAAATTCCGCAAGGTAAAGAAAGTGTATGCCTATCTTCAGGAAGAGCTTCGCCGCAAGGAGTGCAGCAGGAGCTATGCCTGCTGATAATCGGACGCTTGCCGTCCGCCGGGTACACGACACCAAAAAAAGAGGCGTTCCCATAAGGGAACAGCCTCTTTTGTTTTGGAATAAACCACCTTCTTTACCAATCAAAAATTACCATAGGAACTACCCGAATAATGGATGCGTCCGGTAATACAACCTCTTCTTGTCGGAGCCGATAAATCTGCACCTTCACAGGCATAGGTACTTTCAAACTGGTAAGCGATTTCGTCAAAAGCAGAGCTGGCAAACTTGCAAGCGTTTTGTGCCGTTATAACGCAGTTTGCGCCGACAATTTTCGCTGCTTCCAAACCGATTTTAGCCGCAGTCTTAACAACGCCGAATCCGGCAGCTTTAGCAAACTTTTTCAGCGTTTTAAACTGTTCTAGTTCTTGTCCCGAAACATTGCGGATAAAGTCGTTGCCGTAAATGCCGTAGTCGAACGTGCGTTCTTTTGCCAGAAATTCCAGCATCTCGGAAGAAAAGTCCTTTCCCCATGCTTCGTAGACATTGTCCGGCAGCAGGATAATGCGCTGTCCGCCGGGTTTGAAATTCCGGCTGTTGACAACGTTCCGTGCGTTAAGCACGTTTCCGTCGGCGTCAACCGAAAACAGCCTTTCGCCGCGGACATAACGGTGGCGGAGTTCTGTCTGGTTCTTGGCCAGCAAAATTGCTTGTTCAAACGGAATGTCCGCAAAGCCGACTTTCAATTCCAGTTCGGAAACGCCGGGATACAAGCTCTTTTCGCCTGTTTCGCGGGCATAATAGCCTCGTTCAAAGCAGCGCAGTTTTTTGTCTTTGGCAATTTCGCGGTAATGCCCGTTGGCAAGCAGCGTCGCAAATTCGTGGAACAGCGGCTGCAGGTTGCCGTAGCCGTTAAGTTTTCCCAAAATCGGGTCGCAGTGGTCAAGGCTGACCGGCGAACCGTTCATCACGCAGTGAAACGGAATAAAGTGGTCGTACGTTTCGTCTTGCGCCAGAACCAGCGTTTCCACGTTGGCATCGGTCAAAAGCCGCCAGTTCTTAGGGCTGATGTCGGGATAATCCTGTCTCAGTTTTGCTGTTTCTTCGGGGAAGAAACGGGCAGCGGCTTCAAAGTCAATCCTCATCCAGTCGCGCATCGGCGGCGTGCGGAAACGGTTGACCAGCGCAATCGGGTCGGCTTTTTGCATAACGCGCCGCCCGTTGGCGTAGTAACAGATAATCCGGTCGGAATAAACCTTTGCCATCGGAATGTTGCAGGCAAAGCCGAGCAGCGATTGCAATGAGTAGTTTCCCGCGTCAAAAACCAGCATGTTGCCGATTTTCAATCCCCAGACGCGTTCGCGCAACACCAGCAGGTTTCCCTGGCCGGTAACGGAAACGGGCAGAAGGCGGGTCTTGGTTCCCGCTCCAAGTTGCAGTGCCCGGTCTCTTAAAGTATTGACAAGCTCCGGAGATTTGCACTCGGATTTGATAACGGTAGTATTGCCGGCAGCACGGTGAAGCTGTTGCAATTGCAAAATCGACTGGACACACATCCAATGTGCCTGAGCCAAAGTTAAGGATGTTTTTTCCATAAAGAATAATTTTAAGAATTAAAAAACATAAATTTATAAAATAACAGCCTGATTATATCCAAAATAGCAAAAGAGTCAATACTTTTGTCTAAAAAAACTTTAACATGTGCGTTGACAAACGTTCAAAAAAGCGTCACAATAACTTCTATAGGAGAATACAACCGCGCATGGCACTCATAACCGCTCGTCGGAAAAGCAAAAGCGCAAGGACAGGGAGAAGAAGAAATGGAGCAGAAAGTCTGTTTGATAACCGGAGCAACGGGATTTGTCGGGCAGTATATCCTGAACGAACTGATTGCATCGGGACGCAAGGTTTTGGCTTTGGGCGATTCTGAAGACGCGTTCAGCCCGTTGGCTGCCAACAACCGCCTGATAAAGGCGACGTCGGCGCTTCCCATTTCTGCCGCGGCGTTTAAGGAACATAACGTGCAGTTTTGCTTTGGCGACATCGCCGACATTTCTTTTCTGGCTTCAATATTCAATACAGCCGCCAAGAACGGGATAGAAATCGAGTTCGTCCTGCACCTTGCGGCCGTCCGGAAAGGTCGCCGGGCCGTCAGCAGCGACGGCACAGCCAACCTGCTGGAAGTCTGCCGCGCCTACTGGCAGAGCAATCCCGATACGTTTAAGGGCTTTTTCTATGCTGCGGGCGAGGGGGATTTGATGCGCAAATTCTCGCAGAAAGACGGCTTTCCCGTTAAGTTCTACCAGCTGCGCCACAGCTTTGCCGAAAACGGCGGCAAATCCGATACCGGAGAAAATCTGTACCGCCTGTTTACGCCGGTGGACATCCCGTTTCTGAAAAAGTATCAGAGCCGCAGCGTCGGCAAAAGCGCGCCGGTCAGCGACAACGATTATATCCGCGAACTGTCGCAGGCTGTGGGGCGTTTGCTGAACAATATATAAGGCAGCCGCCGGCGCAATGTATAAGCGTTTTTCGGTCGAACAATAAGCCTGCAATACATCCGCACGCCGTCAGTGCATCAGTAAGTCGCCAACACATCATATAAGCCATCGGCGGATTGGACATATATAAGCCGCCTGTACGCAGAAGGGCATAGCCTGTTAAACACAGGTTAGGAAAATTTTTTTATTGCCGGTAACTGCTGGCAAAATCCGCATATGTACCGCAGCACTATAATTTTCCGTCCGTTTCGCAGGAAAGCGTAAACGCGGATTATAAAACGCAAAAGACAAGGTATTTTAAATAAAAAATCCTGCGGCGAACTAATCAGCCCCTCGGGACTTTTTACACATGCAACTTTTCGGGAACATTTCAACCGGGAACATTTTAACCGGGAACATTTCAGTCGAAAACACTTCTACCGAAAACATTTCAATCGGGCGGGGAGTTATTATACTAAAGATTTTTGACAAAAAGTCAAATGTTTTTTCTTTTGTTAATAAAAAATTAAGCATTGACGCTCCAAAACGCTCCGGTTATATTTTTTTTCGTGAGTTGCAAATCTTTGCCGAAGGAGGAAAGTATGAAATTAAGCAAAGTTACGGCAGAACTCCTGGACTATATTCAAAAAGGCGTGTTATCGTCGCCGCATACGGTTGTTCGCACTGTAAACGCGTTGGGCAGCGGACCGTTGGCATATCGGACTTTTGGCGGCAATGTGCAGAATTATGCCGCTATTGACGAACAGGCGCTTGAAAAGGCGTTCGGCAGCCACTACCTGCTGACCATGATTGCCCAGGGATTGATAATCCGCCGCATTTTATATCCGGAATCCGGCAGCTGCCATACCCTTTATTGCGATAAGGCGATATATGGCTTTTTCGCCCGGCACGGGCTGTTGGACTGCGGCGTTTGGAGCCATGTCGATTACGAAACGCTTGAAAGGAATATTACGCCGGAAAATACCGATTACCGCATATATTATTCGTATTCCAAACCGGATGCACTGTTGAAAGAAGCTGAACTGGCGGGGGAACAAGTCCCCGTTTTTTTTGTGGATACCGACCTGATTTTAAAGAAACGCCATGACGTGATAATTCCCGGTGCAGCTTCGGTCAAAGCGGCCTATTCGCATCTGGAGCAAATCGGCGGGGAATGCTATCCGCCTTTTGCGTCGCTTCATTTTCCCGAAGGCTGCAAACTGCCCCCGGTCAATGAATCGCTTCCTGCTGTCAATACCTGTTTGATGTTTTTTAATGATAAGGGGCTGCTCCGGGAATGGGGACGTTTTTTCAAAGAACTTTTCATTAATAATTGGATAAGGGGAGAATTGGCACCGGAAGTCATTTCCCGCCAGTTGCTGGGGATTGACCAGCGTACTTTTCCGTTTGTCTGCGATTGGCGCGGTATATGGGGAACGCCCGCAGTCGTGCCGTTTCTGGACATAATCTGGGAACCGCCGTTTTTTATTGACTGCAAAACCGGCCGCCGTGCCGAATGGCATTATTATACGCTGGAACACCATCCCGAACGCCCGGACTGGCATCAGGATATTATGCATACCTGGATTAACAAGAAGAATGTGGAACGCGATGCAAAATTCCGCCGTTATCAGGGGCTGATGATGCTGGAAATGATACTGGCTCTTAATCCCGAAGCCGAAAAGCCGCTGCGTACGTTTGCCAGTCTGCGGGAATATTTCTCCCTTTATGATACCGGAAAGGGAATAGAAACCTTGCTGGCGGAAGGTGTTGTCTCGGCAAAGATGGATAAAAGCCTTTAACCGCGGAGGGGGAGATGGAAAAAAGGATGAAAGTATGTCTGGTAACCGGAGCCACCGGTTTTATCGGGCAGCATATGTTGGCGGAACTGGCCGCAGCGGGGCGCAAAGTGCTGGCGCTTGGCAAACCGGAAGAAGTCTTCTGCACCGCCGTTTTGCGGGATGCCGGGATTCGTACTGCGGCAGCGTTCCCGGTTTCGGCAGCGGCGTTTGCCAAAAGCGATGTACAGTTTTGCTTTGGCGACGTGGCGGACGGAAAATTTATCGAATCCGTTTTTGCTGCCGCGGAAAAAGGCGGGATGGATATTGAGTTTGTCCTTCATTTTGCTGCCTGCGCCACGATTCAGAAAGCGCAGGAAAACGGAAGGGACGCCTGGCGGACGAATTATGACGGGACAAGGAATGTCCTTGCAGCGGCGCTGCGGCGCTGGCAGCGGCCCGACAGTTCGTTCCGGGGATTTTTTTACGCTTCTACGGACAAGGTTTACGGCGAAGGCAGCCGCAGTTCGTACCATGAAAGCGATGAACTGCGTCCGCTGTCATGTCCGTATGACGCCTCTAAGGCGCGCGCCGATGAACTGGTGCGCTCCGTTGCCCGGAAGAGCGGTTTTCCGGCGGTCGTATACCGCTTTTGCAATGTTTACGGCCCGGGCGATTATCACAAGAGCCGGGTTGTTCCGGGGACGCTGTATCGCCTGCTGTATACCCAAACCGCTCCCGTGCTGAAGAAGTACCGGACACCGTCGGGCGGGGCGGAATCTTTTTACCGTGATATGATTTATGTCCGCGATTTAACCCGTGCCGTCGCCATGCTGCTTGACCGGCTGGGACGGGG
>ENA-OROM01002795-OROM01002795.1-human-gut-metagenome-genome-assembly--contig:-NODE-2795-length-12032-cov-2.471153_pt1 | contig 12032 bp, 27 predicted proteins | sample MGYA00242129_ERZ509050 | MGnify/ENA primary metagenome ERZ509050 (study PRJEB26280, sample SAMEA2338701) | human gut metagenome | biome: human gut; feature: human-associated habitat; material: faeces...
ATTATCGCTGGCTGGAAAGCGAGATGGTCTATAACCTGCATCTGGAAGAGACTATCGACCGGTCTTATTTTGATAAGATGGCGACGAAAGCTGTCGAGGCCATTTCCGAGTATGGTGACTTCGAGCAGTTCGCTTCCAATGATTTGGGTGAACCGCCTTGGCAGAAGCCTGATATTCCGTGGGACGATGTGCAGGACGAAGCTGCACAGAATTTTGATGTAAGATAAAAAGGAGACTGATATTTATGATTAACAAACGCCAGAAGGTATCTATCGAGAATACTCGCTTCATCTTTACTACCAACTTCAGCGGCGACCCCAGCCGCGACCGCTTCGGCTCCAACAAGCGCCGGATCAATCTGGTTCTGACCGAAGACATGGCGCATCATCTGATGGACATGGGCGTAACGGTCAAGCAGACCCGTCCGAATCCGGAAAAGACCTATGATGAGCCGTTTCTGCCGACCTATTTCGTTCCGGTCAATGTCAACATGGAGTCCAAGTGGCCTCCGCACGTCTACTGGGTGACCACCACCGGCAAAAAGCTGCTCTGTGACATCGACATGGTCGGTCAGCTGGATTACATCCGCGTCAAGAACGTCGACTGCCTGTGCAACCTCGTAGAGAAGCGCAACAACCCGGGAGAGTTCAGCCTGTATGCCGATGTCATGTACGTAGAGCAGGATGCTGACTCTGACCCGTATGCAGAGCGCTATGCCCGGTTTGCGGCTCCTGAAGCAGACATGGCAGAGCCGAGCGACCCCACCAAAATTCCGTTCTGAGGTGAAGCATATGAAGAAACTGTTTATCAGCCGCCCTATGAAAGACCGTACCGAAGCCCAGATCCGTGGGACCATGATGCAGATGCACAACATTGCAGAGGCCGTCTTTGGAGAAGAACTGGATGTTATCCAGACCTATATTCCTGATCCTCCGAGTGGCACGAACCAGGCACTTTGGTGTCTCGGCGAACGCATCAAGATGCTGTCGGAGGCCGATTACTTCATCGGCGTATATGATGAAGAGAAAGCGTACCGTGGTTGCGCAATCGAGAACCAGGCCGCAAAGGCTTACGGCATTCCCAGTTACACCATCAACCTGAACTATGTGGCTCGGGATGTCGTCGAAGCACGGGCAAAAGAGGCTCGTAAGTATAGCTGCTTCGGTTACTAATCAATGATATTTTCGAGTGCCAGGGTCGGTCCTTGGTCCAATGCTCCAGCCGGTGAGTACCCACGTCGCAAATGGCGGCTCTAAGGAAACAGCTCGATTTATATTTTTGATGTGCAATTTGGGAGGTTGACAGTATGAAAGTTCTGAGGGTTCGCCCAAAGCATTACCCTGAAGTGATCGACATTGACTGTTCTCTGGAATCGCTCCAGAAAGAGGTGAAAGGCCCGATTCAGGCTGTTTACCCGTGGGACGATGAGGTGGCATTGATTTGCAACGAAGAAGGAAAGCTGCATGATGATTGCATGGAGAAACTCAACCGGACGCTCGACGGCCCTTATGGTATCCCCATTGATATTATCGTTGGAACATTCCTGATTGTAGGCCTCACGGAGGATGATTTCGGTGAGCTTTTGCCGGAGTTCGTCGAGAAGTACGAGAAGATGTTCCATCAGCCGAGAAAGTTCGTCACCTACACGGATAGTGAAGGTAAAGTGCATCTCGACATTGATTATTGTACACCTGAAGAATAAGCACATGAGAGCCCTGGAGAAATCTGGGGCTCTTTTACTTGAGTCATTAGCATGGGCTGTACGGTGGGTTCGATTCCCGCATGACTCGCAACCGGGCCAAAGAGCCTGATATTTGAACAATAGAAGGAGTAAGGATTATGAGCAGAGAAAAAGTAAAAGAGATCGTCGATTACATGGTTTCGGAGGGTATGCAGAACACCAACTGCGGCAGCTGGGTCTTTGATATTCCGGAACTGTGCGACAAGTTCGATCTTCCGCTGGAATGGTTCTATGAGCACAACGATGATATTTGCCGCGAACTCGGCGAGCGTGATGTGCTTGCTGATTACAAGCAGACCTACGACTGGAACAACCATCCGCTGAATTACAACCTGGTTTACTACACGAACTCCTGCTCATTTTGAGGAGGTGTGATATTTATGGGCGGACTTCGCAGAATAGATAAGGCTTGCAATATATGTCCTACTGCAAAAAGCACGGACTTTACTAAGAAAAAAGAACTCTGGAAGGTGTTCAGGAAGAACCGGAAAGAGCTCTTTGCTTATACCGTCAGAGGGGAGGGCGAAGATGAGGAAGAGGCGACGATCTCGCTTCTGGCCTACGAGAATCACTGCAATAAAAGTGCCATTTATGTGACGTTGGAAATGAGGTGAGCGACCTGATGGCAGGTGTAACGCTCTACGACTATCAATTAGATGCGATCAACCGTATGAAAATCGGATGCATCTTATGCGGAGGCGTAGGAAGCGGAAAATCGAGAACGAGTTTGGCGTTCTACTACAGACTCTATGGCGGACAAATAAACACAAAAGAATATGCAAGGATGGCAGAGCCCCCGGATCTTTATATCATCACGACTGCCCGGAAACGGGATACGGGTGAGTGGGACGAAGAGTTGGCTCATTTCTACATGAGTACCGATCCAGAGCTTGATATTTACGAGCACAGTGTAACGGTGGATTCCTGGAATAACATCGAAAAGTACATAGGTGTGAAGAATGCGTTTGTTATATTTGATGAACAGAGAGTAGTTGGCAGTGGTAAATGGGTCAAGTCTTTCCTGAAAATTACAAAGGAAAATGAGTGGATTCTTCTGAGCGCTACGCCAGGGGACTGCTGGACAGATTATATTCCTGTGTTCATCGCAAATGGTTTCTTCCGAAATCGGACTGAGTTTAACAACCAGCATGTGGTCTACAGCCGCTTTTCCAAATATCCGAAGATCGACAGATATTTGAACACACAGCGACTGATACGGCTGCGGGAACGGATTCTGGTTGACATGGACTTCGAGCGGTCCACAGTGTCCCACCATGAGAATATTTTCGTAGACTACGATAAGCCGAAGTATTTGCAAATCTGCAAGAACCGCTGGAATCCTTGGGAGGATCGACCAATAGAGACAGCAAGCGAGTTTTGCTATATGTTGAGGAAGCTTGTCAATTCCGATGAAAGCCGGCAGCAGGAAGTCCTTGATATTTGCATGACACGGCCAAGAGTGATTATATTCTACAATTTCGACTACGAGCTGGATATTCTGCTCGGGTTGAACTACGGCACAGGGGTTGAGGTTGCTCAGTGGAATGGGCATAAGCATCAGCCAATTCCTGATGGAGATAGGTGGGCTTATCTCGTGCAGTACAACGCCGGGGCAGAGGGCTGGAACTGCATCAAGACGGATACCATTATATTCTACAGCCAGAACTACTCCTATAAGATTATGGAGCAGGCTGCGGGACGGATCGACCGGCTGAACACCCCGTACAAGAATCTATGGTACTACCATCTGAAGTCAAGAGCAGGAATCGACCTCGCTATTTCAAGAGCGCTGAACTCAAAGAAAGCGTTTAACGAAAGGAAATTTTATGGAGCATGATATTTATGATTTTTTGAGGCTTGCTGCGACGATCTCAGAGAAACTTGCAGATGTCGTAAACGCGATTTCGGAATGCAGCGAGAAAGTGACGGCTTGTTTTATGGACTTGTTTGAAGAAATCAAGAGGCAGCCATTGAAGATGATTCTACAGAAGCTGCGTCCTGACTACAAGGACAAGTGCAAAATCCGGTGGCTAGATATTCCCAACAAGGTTATGCAGGGAAGAATCAGAAGGTTCTGCTAATGAGAAATATTTCAAAGAAAAATAGAAAGAAGCTTGTCAAGGTTCTCAATGCTAATTGTCATTGCACGAAGACTTTCAACGATTCCATCGTGACATTTTATCCATATCAGAGTAGTCCGTTATCTGCTGTTTGGAAATATCTGGTCAGAAGGCCTGATGGTGTTTTTGTTGGGCGTTTTCTAATTCTACCAGAGGAGCCACTAATCCCGGTTAATGCAAGATACTGTCTGATTCATTGTCCGGAGCAACTTTTTAATCCAAGAGCTCACATTGAAATCAATAAGCAAATTGTTCAAAGACTGAGGGATTGCTCTCAACTTTATGCTATTAAGTACACATGGAGGAAAAGGAAATGATTAAAGATTCTGGAGACCGCACCGAATTTGAAACTGGTGCCAAACGCGACATGCATGCGGGGAAGGGGCGGATGGACCTTTTGCCCTGGTATGGCGTCATGGAGGTCAGCAAGCACTGCGAGGAGGGCGCACTGAAGTATGGCGAGCACAATGTGGATAAGGGTATCCCACTGCATTCGTTGCTGGACAGTGCTTCTCGGCATCTGGCAAAGTACATGGTCGGAATGGACGACGAGGACCACCTGCGTGCTGCCTGTTGGAACCTGCTGTGGGCTCTGAACCAGCGGGTGACGCACCCGGAGTTGGATGATAGGTTTGCGGTGAAGATGAAAAGCTCGAACGATGAACCGCTTATCACAGTTGTCTGTAGTTCCTGTGGTATGCATTTTGAAGCGCCGACCGAATGGTGGGTCCGCAAAAGATCACAGTATACCAATATTCCAGACGGAGTGATGACGACTTGCCCTCATTGTGGGAATGTAACAATCGTTCGGGAGGTGAAGCCTGATGAATGACTGGATGCGCGAAGTGGACTACGCAACCTACTGTCCGGAGTGCGTGAATTTCAAGGTGCTGGAGACGGACGAGCCCTGCAATGAGTGTATGACGGAGTGTGCGCGGGAGGGCAGCAAGAAACCTATCAACTTTAAGGAAGCTAAGGTGAAGGTTAAATGATATTTACTGAAGAAGACTTGAGCTGTCTGAATGCTATTGCTGGATTGCTGGCTTCATTTGGATGTGATAGTCAGGCTGGCTGTGTACTTTATATCCAGCATAAAATCGCAAAGACTATGGAGACTGACGAAAGGAAATACGTATATGAGAAACATGTCTAAGAAAACCTGGAAGCTCCGGGTTTGGAATCACATGACCGAAATGCAGAAGCTGGATATTCTGCTGAAGCACGCCAAGATTCCGCATACTTATGGACGCCGTTGGCCAGAGATGGACAGACCGGACAATCATGAATATCTTCCGGGCGGATGGCACGATGGTGGCGAGCAAATCGTTGCATATGATGCTGCTGGAAATCGTATCTGGGATGGCGTTTGGGGTTGGGGGTCCTATGGCTTTGAGCAGGGTCTTATCGAGGTGATGGGCGCGCAACTACTTGGCCATGATGATGTTGAGGGCTGGCTCACGGCTCGTCAAGTCACAAAGATGTGGAGGTGTAGAAATGCAGCGCAAAATCGTTGATTTCGTCAAAAAGATACTCTGGACGGAGCCGATGCCGACAACGGTTAATGCCATGCGGGAGTGGACTGTGAAGCCCATGAAATTCGAGAAAGCAAAGGTGAAAGCCAGATGATTCTCGGGATTGCGCAGGCAGACCGAACGAACCAAGGAGATGAACGGTATACGCCTGACTATGCAGTATATCCATTGCTCGAATTTTTAGGAGACAAAAAAAGCAAATTGTCTGGTGTCCATTTGATAAAATGGATTCTGCGTATGTAAAAGTGCTCTCTGAAGCCGGATACAGAGTTATTACATCCCACATTGATGATGGCATGGATTATTTTACATATGAACCTGATAATTGGACTGTAATGGTATCGAACCCGCCATTCAGTAAGAAGGATGAGGTACTCGAGCGGGCCTATTCGCTAGGAAAACCTTTTGCGCTGTTGCTTCCTATCAATGCAATTCAAGGAAGAAGACGATTTGATATTTACCAAAACCGATTGCAGTTATTATGTTTCGACCAGAGAATAGGGTATATATCACCGTCTATGATATGTCCGAGCGAGACAACACCGTTTGCTAGTGCCTATTTTTGTAATGACTTCTTACCAAGTAAACTTGAACTTAGACGATTGTATAAGGCGAAGACGCGAAAATAACAGACTCCTTTATGAGGTAAACTCATATTTGAAAGGAGATACTTATTATGAAAAAAGCGTGGAAAATTGGTATTAGCACTATTGCTGGTATTGTTGGGGCGTGTGTGCTGATTCGTATTCACAATGCAGAGGTTCGCAAAGTATATTGCGAACGCTATGGAAAAGGATATGATGAAGGATATACACTTGGAGTTTATCAAGGGAAGTTGATGGGTGCCAATGACCTGTATATGAATGCTCATAATGGGAGCGAATATTTCAATGATTATATGATTGAAGCCTGGAAAGAATTTGTTGAGGCGGATACAAAACTCAATAAATAAGAGAACTGAGTCGTGGAGAAATCTGCGGCTCTTTATTTTTACAAGAAGGGAATAAGAAATATGCTTCAGAAAATTATCGTGTTCGTTATCAATTTCCTGACGCTCAGCTCGCCCTGCGGTTGGATGATGGATATTCTCAAGGATACCCGTAAGTATAAATTCTATAACCCTCTGCGGGAGCTGGAAATTGCGGAGAACCACTTCAACTTCTGTGAGCAGGAGCATATGTCGGCGGCTATTTTCGAGCTGTGCTCTGCGGAGAGCAGGGTCGAGAGATTGACTGGAGGTGTTATACTGTGACGTACTATCATCAGATTTATCGTTGCCGCAAATGTGGGAATGAGTTCTGCCCGGTGACGGTACATACCGAGACTGTCATGTATATTGAGCTGAATAATTTCCTGAACAGGGTCAATGGCGAACTCGAGTGGGATCGCAAAGAGATGCCTTTAGCACCGAGGCTGTATAGGGCGCATACATGTCCGAACGGTGACATCGGCGTTGGGGACTTCATCGGGTACCAGAAGGAGGAGCAATGAGCATGTATGAAAAAATCGGCAAGTTTATTGGCGGCGTTCTGGCGGTTACTATTACGGCCTGCGCGTGGCTGATAATCATTGCATTTACGCTGAAGTGCCTGTGGTTCATTATCTTCAGGTTCTTGGGGTGAGGTGAATGACATGTCAAGATTATGGTCACGCGATTATGAATTGCAACGTGATGTGGTCGTGCGAGAAAATCCAACGATTGCAGAGGTTGCATTTTGTCTCAAAAATGGCGACGTAAGTTTCAATGATGCACTATGTTGGTGCGAAGCAGAAAATATTTCTGCTTCTGAATTTGTAAAAGCTCTGGAAAGGATGAATTGATCATGAAAATCGTTGAACCCAAATACGAAATCCTCACCGATATTTCTGAGGGCGGCATCAAAGAACTGCAGCAGATCGAGCGGGTGGCCCGGGTCTGCTACAAGAGCGAGGACAAGATCACGCCGGATGGTGAGTCGGCAAAGAAACTGGTGGGCTTTCTGGTGAAGCAGGGGCATGAGGCTATGCTGGAGCATTCTCAGCTGAGCGTGCTGTTTACGTGCGATCGTGGCGTGGCCAATGAGCTGGTGCGACACCGCATCGCGAGCTTTGCACAGGAAAGCACGCGGTACTGCAACTACTCGAAGGAGAAGTTTGGCGGGGAACTGAGCTTTATTCGGCCGTCTTATATTGAGCTGACCGAGGCTGATAAAAACCTTAACGGTCTAGAGTACACTCCGGGTGTCGCCTGGCTCGATGCTTGCGGTACTGCGGAGCTTCATTATAATGGCATGTTAGCACTCGGTATGCGCCCTGAACAAGCCCGCTGCGTGTTGCCCCTGTGTCTGAAGACTGAGATTGTTGCGACGGCCAACTACCGTGAATGGCGCAACATCTTCAAGCTGCGTACTCCTGTGGCGGCTCATCCCCAGATGCGTGAGCTGATGTGCCCGCTGCTGCTGGAGGTTCAGAAAAAAATCCCGGTGGTGTTCGATGATATTTACACGTTCTGGCCGGCGGATGACCAGACACGGAAGGGGAGTATGGTGAAGTGATGCGAATTGTGCTGCTCACAAGCATTATTTTACAAGCTATCGTAATTGGGATGTCTTTTGCTGAGAACATCGGCAAAGAAAAACAGAGAATCATCAGATATACAGGATGGTTCTTGCTTTTGATTTACATGATATTTGGTTGAGGTGATTAACTATAAAAAATCGTATTATTTGCGTCGTTGCATGTGTGATGATGCTCGTTGGCTGCCTCGGGTTATGCAGTTGTGGAAACTATAGGGTGTTTGATACGACATTTACCTATTCCTGGGCACAGATTAAGTTGCCCGATGGAACTATTGTTCAAGGCAAAGTGGACAACTGGACTGACTACGAAGGCGATCAGCTGCAAATCACGATTGACGGTACCACATATCTGGTTCATGCAGCGGATGCCGTTATGAAAACCTAAGTGTAGAAAGTACATGGTGAAAGCTGATGCATAAGGTCTTATTCACTATTGGGTTCGCTTGTCAAATCTTCTATTTCGGGAGTCGTTACGGGGTAAAACTTGAGAAAGATATTACTGAAGCAATATTGTGCGTAGGTGCTATATTGGCGCTAGCATCTTTTGCTTTATATTGAAAGAAGGTGATTACGATGCAGCAGAAAACGTATGATTTTCTTGTGAAGACGCGGAAGGGGAGTATGGTGAAAGAATGAACGATTCCACTCGGGAATTTCTTCTTTGGCTTGGCATTCCGGACAAAATGACCGGCTTCGAACTGCTTGGCGAGACGTTGGAGCAGTCGATGGAGTACGTTCGGAAGGGCAGGAAAATCAACCAGACGGATATTTTCATCAGCCTGAGTAAGCGGCATGGGCAATCATACAACTCTATCGACCGAGCGATACGTAGGGCCGTGGATTTTGCGGCTTATCGCACGGATGAGACGGCAAAGCGAAACTTGTGCGAGGTCATGGGAAATGTCTACTATGGGTCGGTTTCGGTCAAAAGCTTTTTGTATGCTGCAGCGGGATGGCTGTTGTTGAGAGAAGATATGGAGTAAAGCACTGAGCCGTGGAGAAATCTGCGGCTCTTTGTTTTTCTATTCTAGGATAAGAAGTAAAGGAGAAATTATTATGGAAAAGAAAATTAGCTGGAAAAACGCTGTGGAATATGGCGGAATACTTGTTGGTGCTTTTTTGACTGTAAAGTATCCTGCTACTGTCTATGTGTTGTTTTTGATTTTGTGGGGGATTCGGAATTTGTAACATCCGCGATTTCTGAAGAATGAATCGCTCTAGCGGGAGGTGTAAGTTTCTTGAAAAACGTATGATATGTACGACAGCCAATAAAAGTTGATGAACTTAAATCCACAATAGCACCCGCTGCTAGTCCACCAAGCCATTCCCAGTCGCTCAAATTGATCGTTCCGGTTTCGCCATATTTTGTAACTGCTCGATACCCAGCAGCATGGTTTATTGAATCGATAGTCTCTCGAGGAATGCTGTCAATTAAATGTTCAGCCATGTGATTTCCAAACTCGACCGCATACGGTTGAAAAGCTTTTGCGGCCAAAGCAATGGTACTCTTAGACATGATGAATACTTGAACCTCATGGTCTGACGGCTCAAACCCTGCAATATAGGCTACAGAAAGACTCATTAGAATTTGCAGCAAAACACTTGCAGCAGCAGCTGTCTTTTTAACTGAAGTATAATCAGGCGTATCCGGAAAGCTTGAAGGCATTCCTAGAAGAACGATTTGAAGTATAAAAGCACTGATGAGATGACTTGCTGCCTTCTGAGGCCTTGGGTACTTTTCAAGATACTGGTTGGCCATGTTTGCACTTATTGTGGATAAGCCAGTTTTATCAATCAGATCGCTATAAGAAAGTAAAATGTCAGCTATTTTTATGGATTGAACTGCCGGTAAATCGGACATATGGACTCCTTTCACTCGATAGGGGCGATAAATCAAGTGTACCACATGAAAACAAAGAATGAAAGGTGTTATCATGATAAAATTCAAAAATAATATAAAGTGGTCTCTTCCGCCCTAAAATCCTTGACGTTTCAACACTTCAATGGTATTCTTGATTCAACGATGAGGAGGTGCTGGTGATGGCACGAACAGTAAAATGTCCTAACTGTGGCGGCGAGCTTACGGTTAAAGATGAGAACCGCGACTTTATGTTCTGTGAGTATTGCGGGACGAAAGTGCGGCTCGATGACTATCAGGAGACGCGCCGATTCGTGGATGAAGCGAGAATCAAGGAATCGGAAAACCAGAAAGAACTTGAGCTAAAGCGGATGGAGTTTGAAGAACGGGCGCGAAAAGATAAAGACAAGGGGTTCTGGATTGTTCTTGTAGGGCTTGTTGTCTTTATGATAGTCTGCTATATCACGTGTCAGTGATATGCAATCGCCAAAATTTACACAAAAGTGCCCAAAAGCCCACTTTCTGCCCACTTTTGAAAATATTTTTGGCCGTAAAATTTAACGTAAATACGTTAAAAATATACGAAAAGCCCAAAAACCCACTTTTTTCTTTAATTTAATAAAATTTTTAATAAAATAATATAATAACTAACGATAAAAAGTGGGCTTTTGGCCACAACACGGAAAATTCACATATTCCTAACAGTTTTCACTTGAACCAAAGTATGCAGAAGTGCTATCGTTGTCGCAATGTATAACACACAGCTCTGATGAGGTGACTACTATGAGAGATGCTGAAAATCATGGTCTGGATCGGGCCCATAGTTTCTCAAACGAAGATGGTTTTGAGGAATGGATGACATGCGATGCTAATGGCAACGAAGTTCATTGCTATGACAACGGAAGCGTAGAAATTCATACTAAAGAACCACTTTGCCGCTTCTGCGCAGTCCTACTTGTCAAAGCGAGCCGCAAAACGTGGAAGTGTCCACAGTGCGGTAAACGTCGTACATACGAAGGGATAAATAAGCAGTTTTACAGTTTGGTGGATTATACATACGGCAGCCATCCTTTATGCGACGATTATGGTGCATTCATGAACCACGATGAAGGTACTACTTATATGGTTGGCCCGAACGAGCTGTATACAGAGCTGACTTCTGGATACTAAGCATTAAATCAAACAAGTCTCTGCGCTAATCACGCAGGGGCTTTTCTTTTTGCCCCCAAAACCCATCTCGCGTGAAAAATTCACGCGAAAAAATCTGCCTCTTTTATGAGGAGGAGTAGAATGCGTCTCAGACGTGCTCTACTCCTTTTTTTATTTTGGAGGTTGACATGTTAGAAAACACATTCAAGACCGGCTTGGTGAAAGAGCTGAAGTCTCGCTTTCCCGGCTGCATTGTGCTCCACGCAGACCCTAACGAGATACAGGGTATTCCTGACCTCGTGATTCTGTACGAAGACACATGGGCCGCACTGGAAGGCAAGAAGTCATCAAGAGCATCTCATCGCCCAAATCAGGACTATTACGTAGAAAAGATGAACGGTATGAGCTATGCGGCTTTCATCTACCCGGAGAACAAGGAGGAGATACTGAATGAACTGGAACGATCATTCCAGGCTCGTAGGTCTGCACGCCTTTCTGGGTGCGAGTAAGTATCATTGGATAAACTATGATGCTGCACGCCTTGCCGAGACCTATGTCAGCTATCAGGCTAAGGAAAATGGCACAAGACTGCACGCATTTGCGGCAGAGTGTATTGCTCTTGGTCAGAAGCTGCCGAAGAGCAAAAAGACGCTCAACGCCTACGTCAACGATGCCATCGGCTTCCGTATGACACCGGAACAGGTGCTCTATTATTCGGGTAACTGCTTCGGCACAGCAGATTCCATTACCTTTAAGAACAATTTACTGCGAATCCACGACCTCAAGACCGGAGCTGTTCCTGCACATATGGAGCAGCTCTTTATTTATGATGCACTTTTCTGTCTGGAGTACCGCGTACACCCGCAGGACATCCAGATCGAGAACCGCATTTATCAGAACGATGATGTCTTTACGGTCAACCCGACCGAGGCTGAAATCAAGCCTATCATGGACAAAATCATCGAGTTCGATAAAATCATTACGGAATTGAAGTTAGGAGAAGCAGCATGAATCCGATTGAAAAAGACATCAAATTCTTTTATGATGTGGACGACGAGACCGACAGCCTCGAAC
>ENA-OROM01002806-OROM01002806.1-human-gut-metagenome-genome-assembly--contig:-NODE-2806-length-12000-cov-2.939891_pt1 | contig 12000 bp, 9 predicted proteins | sample MGYA00242129_ERZ509050 | MGnify/ENA primary metagenome ERZ509050 (study PRJEB26280, sample SAMEA2338701) | human gut metagenome | biome: human gut; feature: human-associated habitat; material: faeces...
ATAGGTTTTGCCGGTACCGGCAGGACCTACACCGAACACGATCATTTTTTTGCGTATCTGTTCTACATAATCTTTCTGCCCCAGTGTTTTGGGCTTGATAGGTCTGCCCTGTATGGTGTTACAGATAAAATCTTTGTCTATTTCTGTGAGAACTTCGTTTCTCTGCTCCATTGCCAGAGAAAGAGCATAATTGACATTCTGTTTCGTGATCGTGTTGCCTCTTTTTGCAAGTACTGTCAGTTCTTCTATCAGTTTCTTCGCAGAAGCCGCATTCTGTTCATTGCCAAGTATCTTAAGGATTCCGTCTCTGGAGATCACTGTCACATTCAGTGTTCTCTCAATCAGCTTAAGATGCTCATCAAACTGGCCAAATACATTTGCTTCCAGTTCTGCGGGGACTTCTGTGTGTAATTCAATAATATTGCCAGCCATCCTGTGATGTCCTTTCCTGTTGATAAGTTAATAATGGATTATTGCCTCGTTTATGGACGATAATCAAAGTCCGGTTAAAACCAGATGCATCCATTGTAACACCTCCCTGCAACTTTTTAAATACAAATTTTTATGGAATTTTATGTTATCCGGCTTTTTTCGCCTGTCTGTTCGATGATAAGCAGGGTTCCTCCGGTAATGCACAGAGATTCTGTCAGCCTGGTAGTAATATGATTTTCACTGATCTTAATGCCATTTTGAAGCAGCTTCTTTTCATATTGATGAAATCTTCGCACAGCTTCCTTCTCGGCTTCTTTCCTAGTATAGGTTTCTTCTTTTACTGTATAATCAGTAGTTTCGGTCCATCCGATCCATACAGGAAGTATAAAATTTTCTGTGATACGCAGAGGAATTTCCTCTGTGATACGTTTCTGACCTGTATGTAATGTCGGATACAATCCCAGATACCAGTGCCCAAACCGGAAGTACATTTCTTTTTTCTTTTTGCCGGCAGGGATTTCTGTACGGTATTTTAATGGAAATTCCTGATAATAGGAAATTTGTCTGGAAATAAAAATATCCGCATCTGCATGAACGTATTCCTTTCGCAGGACTTCCTGACTGTCATTCATGATATGAAGTTCCCCGGATACCAGAAGTTCCCCTTTTTTGCAGGAATCCCCGGGCTTTTTTACCGGTATGCCCCTTCGGACGATCATATCTGTGATCACTCCGTCCTTGTCTGCGAGCAGATTACAGGGTGAGGTATTACTGTTGGTTTTTTGGGGGATAATTCCTTCCTGGATATTAAGAATCAGACGGGTTCCTTCTATTCTGGCAGATACCCAGGTAATCTCCGGAAAATTTTTCCGTACAGCTGCTGCAACTTCTGAACAGTTGATCTTTTTTTTGGACATCCCATGGTTTATATCCTGCTTATCCAGAAAATCGAGGATTTCTCCGGTACTGTTTCTGACATTTCCTTCAATATGGATATTCCAGATTCTCCCTGTCAAAAAAAATATCAGGATACCTCCCAGAATCATGCCTGTAAAAAAAGCCTTTCTTTTTTTATTCCTTAAAAAAAAGAAGGGCATTCCCCGTCTCTGTATGATCTGAATATGTACACCTGTTTTATTCCGGAGAGGTCTCAGGCGAAAGAAATCAGCGGCCTGCATTTGTGCCATAAGCTGGCCGTCCTCTCTGTACCGGATCTTTTCCATATAAACTTTTCTGCTTTTGCAGAGATTCAGAAAGCGTTCCAGATTTTCTCCTCTTACAAGGATGATCACATAACCATATATTAATTTCAAAAATTTCAACATTCGCTGTCACCCGCTTTTATATCATAAATACTTCCCGTCACTTTCATTGCACTGGAATTGTACCAGCGGATTTCAAGATTTTTCCCGGATATGGTCACTTTTCCGCAAAAAGACTGTATCACAATTTCAGAAGGTGTATATTTAAAAACAGATTTATAATTTTCGATAACAGCTTCCGTCTGACCGGTCAGTGTGACGATCGTTTCATTATATGCCAGATCAGGCGGAAGTTCTAATGCCAGCACCATCCGGTTTTTCCATTGTCCTGCTTTTTTCATAAAAAAAGCTCCCCCGGCTTTTACTATCAGTCTATGCCGGAAGAACTTTCTTTAAAACACGTTTCAGCAGCAATCATCGAAACAAAACCATAGAAAACCACAGAATTGTATTTCCACCCAGATTATATTCCATAGATTCACGCTCTACAATCTCATTTACTACTACACCATGACTTTCCAGACATGGATGCATCCGATCAGGATATCTGCATGGCTTTCCCTCTTTATAGGCACATTTTTCACAGATATCACAGGATTCTGTAGACAGGATGTAAGTTTCATACCCTTCTTTATTCAGATATTTTCCCACCTCTGTAGTCAGGTCCTCGTGTGCCCGTCTTGTAGAAAGCATTTCTTCCATGTTCATGATATCCGAAACTTCCGCTACACTGGAAAAGAAAACAGCCTGAGGATAACTTTTTATTTTTTTTTCACATTCCTGCAGGGTTCCTACTGCGGGGGGACAGGCCCAGGTAGAATCATAACGTTCGCATTCTTCTTGGCAGATCGTGCGCACGCGTTCCTGAATTGTAATATCTTTTGTGTCCAGTATGCGGTATTCAAAAATCGGGTACTGTGAAATAAATTCTTCAAATTTTTCTATGTTCATAGTTTTCTTCTTTCTTTTGGACTTGTTGGTACATTCGTTCATTTATGATAGGGTTCGTGATTCATAATGCGGTAGCTTCTGTATATCTGTTCCAAAAGGATCATCTGCATCAGCTGATGCGGAAATGTCATTCTGGAAAAGCTGAGCTTATAATCTGCACGTTTCAGAACACTCTCACTCAGTCCTAAGGAACCTCCGATCACAAATGCAATGGAACTGATACCGGAAACTCCCAGTTTCTCAATTTTTTGAGAGAGTTCTACAGAATCCGGCGTTTTTCCGTCAATTGCCAGTGCGATAACATAATCCTGTTCGCGTATATGTTTCATCAGACGTTCGCCTTCTGTATTTTTAATCTGTGTGTTCAGTGCTTCTGACGCTTTATCCGGTGTTTTTTCATCTGCTACCTGACAGAAAGTCAGCCTGCAGTATCTGCTCAGCCGTTTGGCATATTCTGCGATTCCGTCACACAGATATTTTTCTTTGATCTTTCCAACTGTAACAATACGGATTTCCATGATCTTCTTCCTTCTATTTTAATAAAATCAGCGATAAAATCACAGTATTTTTAGTACTGCAGATAATATTCCATAGCAGTCATTTTACTGGTCTTGCCATTTGCTGCAACAAGAATAACATTCAGCCTATGGTAACCCACAGGCATGGAGATTGGCTGTTCATAAACAGTACTGTTAAGATCCGGTTCAGAATCAAATGCATAATATGCCTTACATCCATCCGGAACAGTGATCTTAATCTCTGTTTTTTTATTGTAATCCCCTGATTTAGGTGTTACCTTAGGGGCTTTCGGTGCATTTAAAACAATCACATACTTTCTGCTGATCACATCACTTTCGATGTTTTTATCATTTACACCAAAGGCTTTTAATTCAGTTGTGCCTTCCCTCAGAATAATAGGTTCTGTATATACTTTACTCTTTCTGGTAGGTGTGCTTCCATCTAATGTGTAATAAATCTTTTGGCAGTTACCTTCCAGTTTCAGAGTCTGCGTTGTAGTATAGGTTCCGGGTGCAGGATTTGATACAGGTGTTTCGCAGATATATTCTGCGCAGGCATTCTGCACCTCTCTGTCAGCAGATTTCAGGATCAGTCTGACTTCGTTGGTCTTTCCCTCCTGTGTAAGAAGCTTCACATACTCTTTATATATTCCTGTTCCCGCAGTTTTGTTCTGGATAAACGGGCGCAAAACAAGAAGTGCAGATCGTTTATCGCCTGATTTCTCCATACTTTTGGCCAGAAGAAGATTGGCGGCTTCATTTTTGGGATTTTTATCCAGAGCATTTTCTGCAATCCGCTGTGCTTCTTCATAGTTTTGCTGTGCATATTGTTTTTTTGCCCTGGAATATAAGGCAGAAAAAGTATTTAACTGCCGATAACAAAAGAACCCCAGTAGTGTCGCCGCACACAGAAGCAGACATAGAAGCTGTTTTCTGCTGAATTTCAGCTTTCTTCTTTTTGGATGCTTGAAATATTTTATAATTTTTGTTTTCTGTTTTTTTTCGGATGGGCGGTTCTGCTGCTCCTTTTTCATCAGAGTTTCCACTGTGCTGAATTCTCTTACCCAGGGTATCTCCGCAAGGCAGTAGGGGCAGTACAGAGAGCCTTTTTCCACCTCTTTATGACATTTAGGACATTTCATAGACAGTCCTCACTTACTGATTTTCCAGATAATTCTGAAACTCCTCCATAGACATAAGAACTTTTCTCGGTTTTGTTCCCTCTTCCGGTCCCACTACACCTGCGTCGCAGAGCTGATCCATGATTCTTGCCGCTCTGTTGAAACCAATCTTAAACATTCTCTGCAGCATACCAATAGAAGCTTTCTCTTTCTCTATGATAAACTTACCTGCTTCTTCAAAATGGATGTCCCTTTCATCTCCGGACATACCTGTTGTTACAGGAGAATTTACCTGCTGCTCGATCTGTTGGTTATACTGGACACCCGGATTTTTATCTGCAAGAAATTCAACCACAGCACTTACCTCATCATCAGATACAAATGCACCCTGAAGTCTTGCAGGCTTCTGATATCCCTGAGGATAAAAGAGCATATCACCTTTTCCAAGAAGCTTCTCGGCTCCGTTCATATCCAGAATTGTCCTGGAATCCACACCGGAAGATACAGAGAAAGCAATTCTGGAAGGCATATTCGCCTTGATCAGACCGGTGATAACATTTACAGACGGTCTCTGTGTGGCAATGATCAGATGGATACCTGCCGCACGTGCAAGCTGGGCCAGGCGACAGATAGCATCCTCCACCTCTCCGGGCGCAACCATCATAAGGTCTGCAAGCTCATCCACGATAATCACGATCTGCGGCATTTTCACAGGTTCTTCTTCAGCTCCTGCCGCCTTGATCTGCTCTGCTTTTTTATTATATTCATCCAGATTACGGACACCGTACTCCGCAAATGTATTGTAACGGTTTGTCATCTCCTGTACTGCCCAGTTTAATGCGCCTGCTGCTTTCTTCGGATCTGTCACAACCGGAATAAACAAATGTGGAATTCCATTATACACACTGAGCTCTACTACTTTAGGATCGATCATGATAAGCTTTACTTCATCCGGATTTGCCTTGTACAGGATACTGATGATAAGTGTATTGATACATACTGATTTACCTGAACCGGTTGCACCTGCGATGAGAAGATGTGGCATTTTGGCAATATCCGCAACTACAGTCTTACCTGCAATATCCTTTCCTACTGCAAAAGAAAGTTTGGATTTTGCCTTCTGAAATTCTTCTGACTGGAGCAGATCTCTGAGCATAACCGTACTGTTCTCTTTATTGGGAACCTCAATGCCCACTGCTGCTTTGCCGGGGATCGGTGCTTCAATACGGATATCAGGAGTGGCAAGATTCAGTTTGATGTCATCTGCAAGACCTACAATTTTGCTGACCTTCACTCCCATCTCGGGCTGAAGTTCATAACGGGTAACTGTTGGTCCGCAGCTCACATTAGTGACAGTCACGTTCACGCCGAAATTGTGAAGTACTTCCTGGAGTTTTTTTGCAGTCTTACGCAGATAGGCATCAGAATCCCCCTGAGCTTTGCTGCTTCCTTTCTTCAGCAGATTTAAGGCTGGAAATTTATATTCTTTTTTTACGGCTGCTTCCTGTCGGGTGATCTCATGCTGAATGTTTACAATTCCGCTCTGTATCTCTTTTTCAGAAGATTTGGGGTTTTTCGAAGGCGGCCGCACTGCCTTCTCATCCTGAAAAGGGGGCAGATCTTCCTCCGGTTCTGAAACCACAGATTTCTTCCGGTCAGTGACAGCATCTTCAAATGGAAGGTCTTCCTGCTGTTGTGATTCATTATCTGCCTCGTATGTATCCGGGGATGTATCCGCTCTGTGAATCTCAAAATTCATCGGAGCATCGATGTATGGTTTATTATCCGCATCATTAGAGGATTTAATCCCTGTGTTCTCGGTATCCTCCGCAGCTTCGGCTGTTTCTGCTGCTGCTTTATCTGTATCTGCTGCTTTTTTCAGAAGTTTCCCCTTTTTCTTTGGCTTCTGTTCAGAATAGCCTGTCAGCTTGGTTCCTTCCAGAAAGCCGCCTTTTTTCATTTTTTTTGCTTCCGAAGGATCCATGAGAAAGTCATCATCTGAAAATTCATCATCGCCAATTTCTTCCTCCAGTCTGCGGACTCTTTCTTCACGCCGCTGTTCTCTTATAAGCTGACGTTCTCTGGCACGTTCTTCTCTATATCGCTCACGTTCAGGCTGCCCCTGCATATAGCGCATATGTCTGTCTTTTACAAAATCACACACCTTTATAACCAGCCGCGTTACAAAATCAAGCAGAGAGCGCTGTGTGATAATGATCATACATACAACAAATGCCAGTATAATGATCACATATCCGCCGATAGTTCCAAAAGCAGATGTGACAGAAATACAGATCGCTCCTCCGATCAGACCACCGCCTGTTTTATAATCTGCGCTTAAAGCATAATAATCCAGCAAAGTTGTACTCTGCATATATCCGTCTGTGAGAAGCTGCGCTGCCCCACACAGAAACAGAAACATCACAAACGCCGCTGCAAGTTTCTTATATGCCAGCCGGTTTGTTTTGTTGATCAGAATAAATGCTGATTCAAGGAAAAATACGATTGGAAACAGATATGCCATCAGTCCCATCAGTCCGAAACAGAAATTACTGATCGCATCTCCCACAAAACCACCTGCTCCAAAATTGCTTGCCATCAGGATCACACATGCGGCCAAAATCACAAATAATATGATTTCTGTCTGAAATCTGCCGACTTCCTGTTCCATTGCTGTCTTCTTTTTTGTATTTCTTCCCGAATGCCCGGTATTCTTACTCTTTGATGCTGCCATTCTAAGGCTCCCCTCCTTGATCTTCTCGTAAATATCTTCCCTTTACAGGGCAAAATTTAATGCCAGTGTAATAATACCGACTATAAATGAATAATATGCAAAATAGCGTAATTTTATATTCTGAGTCATGGCTATTGTATTTCGGATAACAAGACATCCCGCAAAACCGGCGATGATCATTGCAAATACATAGGTAAACCCAAGTCCTGCCGTCATTTCAGAAGCACCAAAATTTCCGATTTCCGTAAAAAAAGCACCTATGATAGCAGGCAGACTCATAAAAACAGAAAAACGAACCGCAAATTTGCGGTTATATCCGCATAACAGTGCAGCACATAACGTAAATCCCATTCTGGAAATCCCCGGAAAGACAGCAATCCCCTGACAAATTCCAATCCACATGGCACTGTCATAAGAAGCCTCTCTCGGTCCCTTTTTTCCACCGGATTTATTCAGATCTGTTACCAGAAGAAATACGCCTGTAAGTAAAAATCCGATTCCCGGAACAATCTGAGAGTCTGCGCCCAGAAGAGCCAGCCGTTTTCCTGTAAGTCCCAGAAGTGCTGTTGGAATCATGGAAATCACAAGAAGTGCACCTATTTTCCGATATGTTCCGGTGACTATTCTGGCATAGCCCAAACTTTCCCCTGTCTTCTTGTTATGGATATATAGATTCAGATTACCGATCATATCCATAAACATCCCCAGAAGTCCCAGTCCGATTTTTTTTAAATCTTTGCGGAACAAAAATATAATTGCTGCTGCACTTCCAAGATGGAGCATCGTTTCTGACAGCAATTCGGTTTCGTGGCCGATTCCCATATATTGTTCCAATATGCATAAATGTCCCAGGCTGCTGACAGGAAGAAATTCCGTCACAGCCTGAATGACAGCCAAAAATATCAAATATACAACGATCATAGAACTGATTCCTTTTTGTTTCTCCAAAATTATGGTTTATTATAGCACACTCAGAAAGGCTTTACAATAAAAAGCCCCCTGACTGTCATGTTCACAACGTAGCCAAAATTCATTCATTTTCCTGCTGCTTTTTTTCTTTTTCATGTGCCAGTAGTTCCTGTACCGATTTATGTGCAATCCGGAATTCTTTTTCAAAATAAGCATTGATCTCTGCACCGTATAACAGAAGATTCATACAGATATACAACCATACCATGACCATGATGATCGTCGCAAGGTTTCCGTACATATTACTGAACCCCGGAAAAATCTCAAAATAAAAAGAGAATCCGTATGAAAATATCGACCATGCAACTGCTATGATCAAGGCTCCGGGAATCTGGCTTTTGAATGTGGCTTTTCTGTTCGGAAGAACCTTATACAACATAAGAAAAACCAGAAACAACACACCAAATACCAACAGTGCTCTTGCCCCCAGTATTTTTCCCAGAACTCTTCCAAGAAAAGGAATATATCTTGATACAACTTTCTGTATTTCGTTTCCAAGTACAAGCATAAGCAGAGACACGATTACCGCAATCACCAGTGATAAAGTATAGAATACTGCATAAATTCTGGTTAACAGCCAGTTACGGGTTTCTTTTACGTGATAAATGGTATTTAATCCATTGATGATAGACTGCATTCCTTTTCCGGCAGACCACAGTGCCACAATTGCTGACAAAGGGACAATTGCAGTACTTCTTTTGTATACATCTACCACGATCCCCAGAACAAAACTCTGCAGATTCTCCGGAATAAAAGCAACGATCGCATCCCTGACTACATTATAGGTCAGAGGTGTATACCGTACCAGTGTAGTCAGAAACAGAATACAGGGAATAAAAGACATGATCAGAAAATACGCTGCCTGTGTCGCATAAGCTCCTACGTGATCTCCGGATACACGTTCCATAAACCCGAATAAAAGCCCTGTAACAGACCGGGTTTTATTTTTCTTTTTCATATATGTCTCCATTCTGTTATTTTACAGCAGTCATTTCTGATAATGCATTTATGGTGATTGCTGTAATTATAAAGATAACTGTTTCGAATATCTCTGTTTACTATCATACCATGAAACTGCCGTTATGACAAACATGAATTATGGATAATAAAATCCGGTTCTTTTCATGCTGGAACGCTGTAGATATGAAAAAAACCGGATCAATATGTAATTAGTTTTATGGTCAGATTTTTACTTTCTGATGTAGAAATGATAAGCAGTCACAGAATCATACTGTTCACCTGCATTAAGAATCGGGGAGTGGAAATCTTCAACATTGACCGCATTCGGTTCAACCTGCGTTTCCAGACAGAAAGCATCCCGCTTATTGTAAGTATGACCATTTTTACCATGTTCATTTTCGACAAAATTTGCTGCGTAAAACTGTACACATGGACAGTCAGAAGTGACATCCATGGCAATTCCGGTTTTATCACTGTATGCGGTTGCGATCAGTCTTCTGTTTCCTTTTGCATAATTGTCTGTCACATAATTGTGGTCATATCCGCCTGTGAATTTCAGCTGGTCAAATTCTGCTTCAATATCCTGCCCGATCTTTTTGGCAGTTCTGAAATCCATGGGAGTCCCTGCAACTTCCTCATACACTCCTGTAGGAATGGAATGACTGTCGGCTACAGGTGTATAATATTTTGCATGGATTGTAAGATACTGATCCATGGCGGTTCCGCTTCCCTCACCATTCAGATTGAAATAAGAATGATTTGTCATATTGGCAACTGTCGGTTCATCGCAGATTCCCTGATAATGGATCCTCAGTTCGTTGTCTTCCGTAAACTCATATTTTACAGACACATCAAATTCTCCCGGGAAACCATTCTCGCCATCCGGACTTATACGGTTAAATATAACACTGTTTTTATCATCGGAAATCTCAGCCACTTTCCAGAGCTTTTTTTCAAATCCGTCAGGACCGCTGTGAAGATTATTGTCATTCTCATTCTGAGCAAGAACTACTTCTTTGCCATTGACAGAGAATTTCGCACCGCCGATGCGGTTTCCGTTTCTGCCGATGGTTGAACCGAAAAAGCATCCATTTACTTCATAAGATGCCAGATCATCATATCCAAGTACTACGTCTGTTAAAGTACCATCTTTATCAGGTACGCAGACCTTAACCAGGATTGCTCCAAAATCTGTCACTTCCGCATATGCCCCGGATTTGTTTTCCAGATGAAAAATTTTTACTGTTTCCCCAGTCTGTAATACACCGAACTTTCTTTCAGAAACACTCATTGTTTCCAACCTCCCGTATCATAAAATAATATTAAATCCAAAAGATAATAAAAAAGAGCCTCTCTACGGCTCATTTTTACAGTTCCCGAAATGCCGTTCCCTTCCCATTGACGCCTAGCCGCAGCTAGGTGGGTATCCTCAACAGACCTTCTGTCTTCCGCTGCATAATGACGGCCTGACATCCGGCCTGCGATGTTGGGTTCCCGTTAAAGTCGATGTAGGTTCAAAAAAAGAAGGGGCCTCGTACATTTCAGGATATTCACTGTTTTTAACTGATTTTTATTATACTCCAGTATATGTTCTTTTTCAACATAAAATGTAGAATTAATTATATTTTTTTATAATATGGAGATTATCGGATTCCAAGGATATCTTTTACTGCCTTTGGCATATCCGGCGCATTTACCACCCGGTTATGAAGCACCGGTGCTGTGCGGATCGTCTCAACTGCCTGTGGAAGTTTCACTCCGGAAAGCGCACTCAGTTCATCAGCCAGTGCAAAATCATCCTTACCGTCTGTATCTGCTCCAAGTGCTTCCATTACACTTCTTGTAAATTTATATGGGCTTGCTGTGGATGCAATGACAGTTGGTGTGGTATCATTGGTATCTTTTACATATTTGTCATAAACACCTGCTGCAACTGCAGTATGGGTATCTATCACATAATGACTGTCTTTGAAGATTTCTGCGATTGTTTTTGCTGTTTCGTCTTCTGTACAGTAATTGCCATAGAAGTCTGCAAGCTGTGCCTTCATGTCTTCTGTGATGGTATACTCGCCGCCTGCAGTAAGAGACTGCATCAGCTCTGCACATTTTTTTGCATCACCGCCTGCGATACGGTAGATCAGACGTTCCAGATTGCTGGAGATCAGAATATCCATGGACGGTGAGGTTGTAAGGATAAAGTCACGCTTTCTGTCATAAGTTCCTGTGCGGAAGAAATCATACAGAACCTTGTTATCATTGGAGGCACAGATAAGTTTGTGAACCGGAAGTCCCATCTGTTTTGCATAATAAGCAGCCAGGATATTTCCAAAGTTTCCGGTAGGTACTACCACATTGATCTCCTGACCGTCTTTGATCTTGCCCTGACGTACAAGTGATGCATATGCATATACATAATAAACGATCTGAGGAACCAGACGTCCGATATTGATAGAGTTCGCAGATGAGAACTGATATCCTGCAGCATCAAGTTCTGCTTCCAGTTCCTTATCATTGAACATTTTCTTTACGGCAGTCTGTGCATCGTCAAAGTTTCCGGTAATTCCCACAACATATGTATTGTTGCCTTTCTGAGTTACCATCTGTTTCTCCTGGATAGGACTTACACCATGTTTCGGATAGAAAACGATGATCTTGGTTCCCGGAACATCTGCAAATCCGGCCATTGCCGCTTTACCTGTATCTCCGGAAGTAGCGGTAAGAATAACAATCTCATTTTTTACCTGATTCTTCTTAGCAGCTGTAGTCATAAGATGTGGAAGAATTGATAATGCCATATCCTTAAACGCAATGGTCGCACCATGATACAGCTCAAGGAAATAAGCTCCGTCTGCTTCATGAAGCGGTGCAATCTCTTTTGTATCAAATTTTTCATCATAGGCATTGTTGATGCAGTTCTTTAATTCTTCTTCTGTAAAATCAGTAAGGAAACATTTCATTACTTCATATGCTGTCTCCTGATAGCTCATCTTTGCCAGCTCATCCATTGGGACATCCAGCTTCGGAATCTCTGTCGGCACAAATAAGCCGCCATC
>ENA-OROM01002828-OROM01002828.1-human-gut-metagenome-genome-assembly--contig:-NODE-2828-length-11913-cov-14.825856_pt1 | contig 11913 bp, 10 predicted proteins | sample MGYA00242129_ERZ509050 | MGnify/ENA primary metagenome ERZ509050 (study PRJEB26280, sample SAMEA2338701) | human gut metagenome | biome: human gut; feature: human-associated habitat; material: faeces...
TGAAGAGTACATTTTCAATTATCTTCTACCTCAAAAGACAGGTAGTAAAGAAAGACGGTACTGTTCCAGTTATGGGACGTATCACAGTGGACGGAACACAGGCACAGTTCAGTTGCAAGATGACTGTGAATCCCAATTTGTGGGACACCAAGGGCGGACGCATGACTGGAAAAAGTATGCAAGCCTTGGAGGTGAACCGCAAACTGGACAAAATGCGTGTGAGTATCAGCAAGCATTATCAGGAGATAATAGATCGAGACAACTTTGTCTCTGCCGACAAGGTTAAGAACGCTTTTCTTGGATTGGAGTATCGCTGCCATACCTTGATGAAAGTCTATGAGCAAAGCAGGGATGAAATGGAAAAACAATACAAGGCTGGCATGAAATCTTTGAGCACATTCACAAAATATAGAATCGGTTGTGCTTACGTGGGCGAGTTTTTGCAGTCGCATTACCGTGTAAAGGACATTGCCTTGAAAGAATTGTCCCTGCCGTTTATTACGAACTATGAGACATTCCTTAGAATAGACAAGCAACTGAAGATAAATTCCGCAATGGTGTTTGTCCGTAATCTCCGTGCCATGATTTTTCGGGCGATTGATAACGAGTGGCTCGTCAAAGACCCTTTCAGACGATACGAGTACAAGAACGAGGAAACAACAAGGGAGATTCTGACAAAAGAAGAAATTCACCTGTTGATGGAAACTCCTATCACCAGAAAGCATATGGGGTTGGTGCGTGACTTGTATCTATTCTGCTGTTTCACAGGTCTCGCATTCATTGACCTGTACAACTTGAAGGAAGAGAACATCAAGACATTTTTTGACGATGGCGAGTGGATTGTTATCCACCGACAGAAGACAGGAACGGAAGCCGACATCAAGTTGCTTGACTATCCCAAGCAGATAATGGAGAAATATCGTGGATTGTGCAAGGATGGCAGAGTCTTTCCTGTACCACCTTATAGAAGTTGTCTGCGTTCGCTCAAAAGATTGGGAAAGAAATGCGGTATCACCAAGCCACTTTCCTGGCATGTCTCAAGGCACTCGTTCGCAACCTCGGTTTGCCTCTCCAATGGTGTACCAATAGAAACAGTAAGTTCCATGCTTGGTCACAAAGACATCAAGACCACGCAAGTGTACGCCAAGATTACCAAGGAAAAGTTGAGCAAGGATGTAGAAAAGTTGTCCCAACAACTCAATCACATTGAGGAATTCACATTCGGGAATATTTGCAGCGATAATACGAACACAAAAAAGGCATAGTATGAAACGACAAGTGATAACAATACAAGAAGATATGGTCATCTACGCCCCACATCATGGTGAGGTGTGGATGACAGTTTGGGAGATTGCCGAACTGTTGAATGTAACAGGGACAGCAGTGAAGAATACCATCAAGCGCATTTGGAAACAAAGTGTGCTGAAAGATTTCCAGCATTCTCAATACGTCAAACTTGAAAATGGATATTCTGCGCATGTCTATGATATGGAAGTGATTATCGACATAGCACTTCAAATGGATACATACCAAGCATTGCTTTTTAGAAGATGGCTTGTTGAAAAGATAGGAAATCGCAAAGAATGTCAAGCTACTTCAGGAAAGCAGGGGCGAACGACGATTATCGTGATGAATGGAACGATGCCGAGAGGTATCAGTTAAGCATTACACCTTAATTATATAATAGCGTACAGAGAAGAAATACCAAATGGTTGTATCACTCTGTGCGCTTTTTGCTTTCTATTTGTAGCGCAGTTTGCATATTTTAGAATGTTTGTCATCTATTACGGTGCGCTTTCTTACACAAAATAATCGAGATATTCAAGCGAATGGGCTTAAATATTCTTAAATTTGTGTTGCAGTATTTATATTTCCTGCCATTTCTTGTCTTTTCTCAATAAATTTTCGTATTTTTGCAGTCGGATTGTATAGCCAAACCGCAGTTGTCGCTGTAAGACGAGTTCTTTCATGATAACCGAGTCGGCAGCCTACGCCGTGCTGAGTGTAGTGAGGTCAACCATGACATATCTATACGTAAGCGGGCTTTGGGCGGGAAGACAATCCAGACATAATGGAAGGCGTTTATCGACGCTGTGTTTAAGACTTCCTGTAATCTTGCAAATTCACAGTAAATTGTTGTCTTGAACGTAGTCAACGGTAGATGTCCCGGGTGTGATTATATCAATCCCGTGGAGACCTGTAAGCATGGATTGTGTCCTTTCGGGCGCAGTCTAATGTGTTATTAGGTCTCTTTACGGACATGATTTTCATATCGGCGTGGGCTCTGACGTTGTCTGTTCAACAACAATAGGCAATTGCAAGAGCCTCAGGAAGTGGAATGGACAACAGGACGATTCCACGCTCTTTTTTTCTGTCGCAATTTAACGGATTTCTGTCTAGAAAAAAGTTAGCACCGATATGAAAGTCGATGAATGGACATCAGAAGATGAACACACCTCAGGGGGGGTGGTGAATACCCTCCTTGCGCTGGACTTACCTCCAACGCCCTCCCCGAAGCTCAAAGCACAGTTTCCGCCGAGAGTTCACAAACAGGGGTGTCCACCAGAAATGCCCATATAGCAAGTAAGCCTAAAGCACAAAAAGAGGAAGATAGCCCTCATTGGTATGCCTTACGTACCACATACGGTAGAGAGAAAAAGGCATACGACTACATGACAGCCAAAGGCATCACTGCTTTCTATCCTACTACAGATACTGTAAAACTTATAAAAGGTAAGCGCAAAATTGTTACCGAGTCTCGTTTACCAAATATCTTCTTCGCCTACGGTACAGAAGAACAACTCAAATCTTTTGTTTACGACAACGTAAACCTCCCATTCCTTCGTTTTTATTATCGACACGTCCACGTTGGTCGCAGAATAGAGAAGATTCCTATGATAGTTCCTGACTATCAGATGGATAGTTTAAAAATCATCTGTGCTTCCGATGCGGACAATACCATCGTGTCATTAGTCGAAGTGCCAAAGTTCGAAAAAGGACAATTGGTAAGGGTTACAGATGGAGCGTTCAAAGGAGTGATAGGAAGAGTTGCAAGATGGCAAGGGCAACAGAGAGTAGGAGTTGTGGTGGATGACTTGGTGACTGTTGTGACGGCGTATATACCAAGTGCATTTATAGAATCAATAGAATAAATATCATTTTTATTATGCAAGAGCATACTTTAATAGCCAATTCTGGTATTCAAATCATAACGTTTCCATTGAGGATAAATACTCAAGAAAAGTTCAAAATGTGGTATCACGAATGGTATGATACTGAAAATGGGGAATGGCGACTTGATCCTGTGTACGAACTTCGCACAGATGACGAGTGCTATTATTATAACAAACAGAAACTTCATAAAGGTGGCTATTTAAGTGACCCTACTATTGAAATTGATGTCAACGAGCTTAAAAGCGATGATATATTACCATTGAGAATAGAAGATGAAAATTGTCCAGGTGTAAGGGGCGATATATTTAGCCTTACATTCTCCGACAAAGACAACAAGTTTTGAAAAGTGAAAGAGCACCTGGATGGTTTGGTCGGGCGAACAGATCAAAAGCATAGTTGTCCTCACATGTCCGTCGTGCTTGGTGGTCGAGGAAATAGACGTCAATGGCTATTTTCATCTCCTTTTGTTCAAAAGATAATTTGCGTTCGAAGTACATACACGATTTACCTTTGGGCCAAATACCGACCTCCCATTCAGTACAGTCGCGTTTGAAATCATTATTATGAAGATAGTCAAGACACAAAGCATACGTCCTTAGATCCATACGGTCGCTATTGTTTCCATTGCTCGTTTTGAGCTCTATGTCATAATTATTATCAGACCACATACATCGCTTGGTTCTCATATAATCCCAAACACCTGGATGGTGTATAAAATGATAGCGGAAGGAATTGTCATCAGCAGCCAAGAGATTTTGCTCATATTCGCTTGAGATGACTTCCACATAATCAGAAAGCGCCTGTCTCAAACATTGCTTCTGCTTTTGTGCCGGCACCAGCACTTTCTTCAAGAGCCCATAAAGCGCATTATGACATTCATCTTTGGTGTTCACATATTCGCGCCATTCGTCCAATCCGTCGCAGAAACACCAATAACGACTCTTCTCCATACCGAAATAATATGGACTGACTGTCATCAGTGCTCTTCGCAACAAGTGATTCGCGTCGTCAAACCCAGCCGCACATCCGCCGTCCCTACCATCAAACAAGGTAAGCAAAACCCTTGTATAGGACTCTACATTTTCTCTATTCAAAAGGTCCAGGCAACCTACGGGGGTAAGACTAAGCACCTTGAATAGTACTCCAATGCGACCACTGAAGAAGCGACCATTTTCCATCTCAATCATTGGCTCATAATAATCCAACTGGCTGGCTTTCAAAATTTCCTCGTCAAGTTGCCGTGAATTAAAGCCTTTCAGAATATTCTTCGTCTCTGAAATCTGGAGAAGTGAGTATATATTTTCTTTGCTACACTGTACTCCAAACTCATCCATCGCAGTCATCAAAGAAGACAAGTCTTCTCTAGTAATGGACGTATTTAGAATAAGATTTCTCATCACACGCATCCAGTCGTAAAGAGTTGTTTCTCCTTGTTTATAAGACAACAGAGCATAGAAAAGGGGCAAGGTTCTGCCAATGGACCCTTCACACATACACACACGATAAGTTCGTGTGGTTTTGTCAACCTTTTCTTCGCCAAGGTATAAGGCTGACGAATTGAATGCTTTGGAGATTTCCGTTGTTGCACGAGTGCTATTGAATGCAAAATCAAAGAAGGCATCAGGCATGAGCTCCAGTCGGTCTATCCACAACAAGGGGAGATTGCCAGCTTTCTGCAATTCATCTACAATCTTATCTGTTATAGCTTGGTCATCAGCTTCTGGGTCTATCCCAAAAAAATCCTGCATTTCCTCAAACAGATAGGGTTTCTCCTCTCTCATTTTTGAGATGGTGCGTAGTAGCTCTCTGGTTTTGATGTGATAGAGAATAAGTAGGTTATAGAAAAAGAACAATTGCTCGTCATCGATTTCCTCTGGATGCTCCTGTTCCTGGTTTCGATTTTGCCAGAACATATCAGTCCAAGCGTTGTCCATCTCGGTTCTCCATTCTTCGACATACGGACGAGTGGAAACCTTTTCGTCCATCCATGATTTCAGATTTTCAAAGACAGACAACTTTCTTCCACGCCCATTCATCTTGATATAGATGTCGTCATCAAGACCATTGCTCTCATCCATTTGCAGGAAGGCAAAGGTGACACTTGGAGTGGCGCTATCAACGAGTCGCATCCACAAATCATCAATATTGTGCTCATTTACCTTGCGATGAATCAGTTTCAAGGTGCCAAGCATATTGCTAACGGTGGCATTCTTTTCCCAGGACCGGATAAACCAATTCTGATCTTTAATCGCTTTATCCAAGGACTCATACGACGAGGAATTTGACAACACCTCCTCAATTTTGTCCTCCATACGCTCGCAAAAATCATTTGCATATTCCCTTGATGCAAATTTCATGTGTACTCTATAGTTCCTTGTCTGCTTTTTGCAAGCATAAAGATATAGATAAAGCAACCACAGGGTCGTCAATCGCTGTTGGCCATCTATCGGAACGAAACATCCGTTTTCTCTATAACCATAGATATAGTTTAGGTCACAACCTTTCCCCAACAAAGCATCAAGGAAAGGGCTGATAACAGCAGAATCCTTACTGCCCTGAACATAGTCGCGCTGCAGAAGAGGAATGAGAATAGTCTTATTGCTAAAAGATTCGATAAAATTCATAACGTTCATTCGTTAGCATAGTAAAAACTCAATTTCTGTTTCATGTCCATAACATACGCATCGGCATCGCTTTGCGTCCAAGCATTCAAAGACAAATTCGCTCCCTTGTTATATGCTTTCGTGAAAACAGCAAATGTACAAGGAGGTACATATAGTTTGGAAATTTTCTTTTCGTCCGTATCGTTTATATCCGTGAGACCATTAGCTACTATAATGTATCTGCGCTTTCTAGGAAACAAGGCGTTGTGGTAACTCCTGTTAGTATGACTGTCCAACAAAGTGATATTGCCAACCTGCATTTTGTCTTTTCCATCCTCTGCGTCATCTTTTATGCCGTCTGGAATATCTTGATCACACTTACACATAATAGTCTTATACAAAACATTAAAGTCCTCTTTCTTCTTTGTCCTAAGATAGCGGGCTTCCAAGTCTTGAACCTGTATGGAAGAATATTTTTTTCCCAAATCGGCTTTAATGCTCTCCAACCACGAGTCTCTGTCTTTTGGGGTTTTAAAATCAGCATCAGTGTTTGATGCGATATGCTCAATGTCCCACTTTTGTCTATGGAGAAGTTCAAAGGGAAAACGTTCAAAACTTGTCCGCAGTTTCAATTGGTCATTATCATGCAAAGAAGCGTATTTCTGCAGGATAGTTTCCACGTTGTGCATCACGAACAACAATCGCAAATCTTTCTTTTTTGACTGGTCGTAAGTATAGTCCTCGATTTTGTCATGGCGTTTCGTTAGAATAGACTTGATATCCTGTCGCAACTCATCTACAAACTCTGAGTGAGTAGCTTCCCGGCTAAGAAGGTCGCTAGTGCTATTCAATGTGTTGTCATTGGAATTGTAGGTAAGAAAACCGATGTAATGATAACAATATATGTCGTCGTACATGTCCTTTAAGCGGAGGAAAGTATGCCTTACTTGTTTCCATTTTTCAGACAGAGTTCCCTTTTCTGGCTTTGAGAAATAGTTTCTGAACGACCATCTTGCATCTATTTCATAATCACTCTTCTTGCAATTTGCCACAAGGTTGAACAAAAAGTCCATCCGTGTTTGACCATTATGCACCTCATCGGCGTTAAACATATACCAGAAATGATCATTCTGCATCTGTTGCTCTATCTGTTCGAATATAGCTGCGGCTTCTTCTCGTTCTTGATCCGGCAAGCCAGAAACACGATTGAGAAGCAAAGCCTTTATAAGTTCTGTGTTGGTAAGGTGTATTTTTCCACTATTAAGGTTGCTGAATACCTCATGTTGCTTTTTATTGTCTCCAACCACCTTATACCATATCACTTGAAGCGACTTTTCCTCCTTGGCACCTTCAAGTAAGATCTTGAACATTTTGACATATCTGTCAAGTTCTTCGTTGACAGTATTTGTTTCACTGTCAATACTTGATTGCGTCGCCCAATTCATAAACACCTCTCCTATGTGCTTATAGGCATTATGAATGTAGTAGAAATCTATTTTACTTGATGCTTGGTCGTCACTAATCGTTTCTATGTTTGCCATAAACGATGACCTTGTCATGAAGTTTTCATGATCCACGTCCCTTTCATAGTCGAAAACATAAGGGGACTGACCATAAAGATACTTATACAAAAGATATAACGTAGTAAGCCGCTGTTGTCCATCCAACACGACATATCTATTGACACCCACAGGAACAACGGCCAACGGCTGAAGACAATAAATACGCTTTTTGGAATTGGTTTCCTCGATAAACTCCCTTAGATCGCATAAGAGCTCTTCAACATTGGACGAGGTCCATTTATAGCCACGTTGCTGATAAGGAATAATATAAGTTTTCCCCTTGAGTTCAGCAAATGGCATCAATGGTAGTTCTTTTTGATTACATGTTTTAGCGTCCATATCTTAATCACAAAATAAGTTTACAGTATCTTCAACGCAATGACGGCGCAAGCCTCAGCATCCGCCAGGGCGTGGTGGTGGTTGGTCAAATCATAGCCGCAGCGGGCGGCGATCACGTCGAGGTTGTGACGACCTTGAGGCCAGACTCGGCGCGAGGCAATGCAGGTGCAGTAGAACGGGTAGTCGGGATAGTCCATCTGATAGACGCGGAAGACGGCTTTCAGACAGCTCTCGTCAAAAGCCTTGTTATGGGCCACGAGGGGGAGGCCCGCTATCATGGGTTCTATCTGCCTCCAAACCTCCGGGAAGACGGGGGCATTCTCCGTATCGGCGGCGCACAGGCCGTGCACCATGCTGCAACGGAAGGTATAATACTCCGGCTCGGGTTTGATGAGCGAGTAGAACTTATCCACTATCTCACCGCCACGCACTATGACTACGCCCACAGAGCAGACCGACGACCGCTCGTAGTTGGCTGTTTCAAAATCTATTGCTGCAAAGTCCTGCATATCAGATATGTTTATTGATCCGTATGATGCGTTTTTACTTATTAAACGTTTGAACTGCAAAGTTATTGCTTCGACGTGCCCTTTGCGTTCATACCTGTATCATATTTAGGAATTTCTTGCCTTTCGCAGGAGACGCCATTACTAAAGAGTCTTTACAAAATGATTCTCCAATAGAATATAAACGCCTGGCGAAGGGGCGTGAATGGCAATGAACGGATTGTGAATGGACTATGAACGGATACGGGGCATTATGAACGGATAGTAAACCGATTGTAAACGGTTATGAATAGATTTGCTTTTGACACTGCCATGTCGTATCTTCACACAAGTTCATACAAGATAGAAACTTTCAAAAATCAAGACAATGAAACAAGTATTACAGCCTCATCACCGATGCAAAAAAATGGCAGCAAGCGATTGCTGCCACGTATCGATCCCGTATCAATCCCGTATCATCCTTCGTTCATCCTTCGTTGCTCCTTTTTTCGTCGTTCTATCGTTCTCGCTTCCAGAAGCGGAAACAATACGGAAACAATACGGAACGATACGTAAGCATTGCGGGGTTGATACGAGGACGATAGGAGGAGCAAGGGAGGATCATGGGAGAAGCGATGGGCTACCCGACAAAGAACATCACGATGACCTGAGCTATGATGACGCGGATGAACATGCCGAGGGGATAGACCGTGGCGTAGCTGATGGCGGCGGTATCGCCCCGCAGCGTGTCGTTGGCATAGCCGAGGGCCATGGGATTGGCCATGCTTCCGCAGAGGATGCCACAGATGGTGCCAAAATCAAACTTCTTGGTGCGCAGGGCTATCAGGCCGACGATGACGATGGGGACGAGGGTGAGGACAAAGCCTACTCCCACCCAAAGCAGTCCCTCGGGCCGCATGACAGTGTCGAGAAATCCCTTGCCCGCATCAAGGCCAAGGCAGGCGAGGTAAAGGCTCAGACCCAGTTTGCGGAGCATGAGCGAAGCCGAGCGCGTGGAAGCGCGGTGCGAGGGCTCCCACAAGAATACCCATCACGATAGGGCCACCCGCCGTGCCAAGGCGGATAGGGGCGTCCATGCCGGGAAGGCTGATGGGCAGCACGCCGATGGCGAGGCCAAGGAGCATGCCGATAAAGATACTGCTGAGGTTGGGCTCGTTGAGCGTCTTGACCGAATTGCCAAAGAAATCCTCGGCATGCTTCAGCGCGTCGGGACGGCCAACGACGGTGATATGGTCGCCATACTGCAGTCGCAGGTTGTCGGTAGCCAGGAGCTTGATATCACCACGGGTGATGCGACTCACGTTGACGCCATAGGCGTCGCGCAGATGAAACTGTCCAAGTTTGCGGCCGTTGAGGGCCGTGCGCGTGAGGACAAGGGTGCGGCTCTCGACGTTGGCGTCGATGTGGTTCCAGTCGATCTTCGACTTGTTCCAGTCCTTCTGCACCTCCTGGCCGAAGAGCATCTCCATAGCCGTCTCCGCCTCTTTGCTGGTCACGACCAAGACATTGTCGCCCGTATAGAGCTTTGTACTTGCCAAAGGTACCATGGTCTGTCCCTGGCGCCAAATGCGCGAGACGATAAACTTGGCTTGTGTGGCGCGGGCTATCTGGGCCAGCGTCCTCCCCTCCAGGGCTGGATTGACCACCACGTACTGTCCCACAAAGGTATGGTCCTCGTCGCCCTCATGACGAAGCTTGAGATCATCGGGCTTGACGAAAAACTTTCTGATGAACATCATCGCCAGGATGACACCGAGGACACCCAGCGGATAGGTCACGGCCGTGGCCAAAGCAGCACGTCCGCCTCCCACGCCTGCATGCTCCAAGGCCTGCTGCGCCGCACCAAGGGCCGGCGTATTGGTCGTCGCGCCACAGAGCACACCGATCATATCGCTCATCGGGATGGGCGTGAGGTAGGACAGGACGACGGCCAGTAGCGTCCCGAGGAAGATGACTCCGAGAGACCAAAGATTGAGCGCGGTTCCCTCGGCACGCAGCGAGCCGAAGAAGTTGGGACCGACATGCAGTCCAAGGGCATAGACAAACAGCACAAGGCCGAAAGTCTCGCAGTAGTCAAGCATCTCGTGGTCTATCTCCAGATGCAGACTACCCACGAATATGCCAAAGAAGAACACAAAGGCAATACCCAGAGAAATACCACCGAGTCTGATCTTACCAAGCCACAGACCGATACCACAGATGAGGGCTACGATGATGATGGCCTGAATACTCGACTGGATGTTGAGAAGGGAGCTGAGCCAATCCATATTTTCATTCACTATTTGAGTTTGCAAAATTACGGCTTTCCTACCAACTGACAAAATCGCCCGACGTTTATTTGCACCCCAAAGGTGTTTACTTGACCTAAAACTATCACGTCATATTCAAAATAAACACGATGTGGTTTGCCATTGTCAATTTCTTTTAGTACATTTGCACCGCCATGGAAGAAAAGAAGATACTCGACATCAACACGGTCAACGACTACGTGGACTTCATCGGTGCGCCGAGGCAGCATCCACACATCAACGTCGTGGACCTCTCGGGGCTGCAATCCATCCCCAGAAGCCGCGACCACTACCACATCTACGGCCTGTTGATGCTCGACAATGCCGACAGCACGCTGACCCACGACATCAACCGATCGTCGGAGGGAGGCGGCACGCTGATGTTTAGTGCGCCAGGATGCCTCACCGGTATCGACAACGGCAGCAACGTGAAGCTCAACGGATGGCTTCTCCTCTTCGACCCGACGCTCATCCTCGACACTCCGTTGGGGCGACGCATCGGCGACTTCCACTACCTGGGCTACGAGCACCAGGACGCCCTGAGACTGACGCCCAGCGAAAGCAGCGCACTGCTGAGCTGCTTCAGCCTACTGCGGCGCGAACTGCAGCGCCCCGTGATGCCAGACAGCAACAGCGAGCAGGTGATCCTCGACTTTCTCCAGCTCATCCTCGACTACTGCCAAGGCTTCTACAACCGGCAGTTTAAGCAGGACAACACGTCCCACAGTGTCCACCGTCGTCTGCGCCAGGTGCTCGACAACTACTATGAGCACGGACTGCAGTTTAAGCAGGGTGTGCCCAACGTGCGCTATTGCGCTGGAGAGCTCTGCCTCTCGGCCAACTACCTCGGCGATCTGATGAAACAGACGCGGGGCAAGAATGCCGTGACGGCCATCCACGAGTATGTGATGGAGCGCGCCAAGGTGCTGCTGGCCACAGACAAGAGCGTGAGCCACGTGGCCTACGACCTCGGTTTCGACTACCCACAGCACTTCATCCGCCTCTTCAAGAAGTCGTTCCAACTCACCCCCGCTGCCTATCGCCGCAGCCTCTCCTCCCCGCAGATCACAGACGAGGGGACAGAGAGCGACACAGAAAACATTGATTACCAACCATAAAAGTAACAAGACAATGAAAGCAATTCATTCAGACATGGCTCCCGCAGCCATCGGCCCGTACAGCCAGGCCATTCGTACCGGCAACGTAGTGTTCATCAGTGGTCAGCTCCCCATCGACCCCGCCACGGGCAACTTCGCTGAGGGCGGCATCAAGGAACTCACCCGCCAGAGCCTCAACAACGCCAAGGCTATCCTTGCCGCCGAGGGCCTGACGATGGCCGACGTGGTCAAGACGACGGTTCTCATGGCCGACATGGCCGACTTTGCCGAGATGAACGAGGTGTATGCTGAGTTCTTCCAGGCTCCCTTCCCCGCCCGCTCCG